>Ga0209281_1000123_pt1 | contig 203957 bp, 174 predicted proteins | sample MedtruBG_FD_187514 | JGI IMG/M metagenome (GOLD analysis project Ga0209281, IMG submission 187514) | Root nodule microbial communities of legume samples collected from California, USA - Medicago truncatula BG (SPAdes) (version 2) | ecosystem: Host-associated > Plants > Roots > Nodule | place... | reverse complement strand
GTCGTGTAGTTGTGACCGGACTTGGCATGTTGTCTCCTGTCGGCAATACCGTAGAGTCCACCTGGAAAGCTCTCCTTGCCGGTCAGAGCGGCATCAGCCTAATCGACCATTTCGATACTAGCGCCTATGCAACGAAATTTGCTGGCTTAGTAAAGGATTTTAACTGTGAAGAGATCATCTCGCGCAAAGAACAGCGCAAGATGGATGCCTTCATTCAATATGGAATTGTCGCTGGCGTTCAGGCCATGCAGGATTCTGGCCTTGAGATTACGGAAGAGAACGCAACCCGCATTGGCGCCGCTATTGGCTCCGGGATTGGCGGCCTTGGCTTGATCGAGGAAAACCACACCTCTCTGGTGAATGGTGGCCCGCGTAAGATCAGCCCATTCTTCGTTCCGTCCACGATTGTTAACATGGTGGCTGGTCACTTGACCATCATGTTTGGCCTCCGTGGCCCAAGCATTTCTATCGCAACTGCCTGTACGTCTGGTGTGCATAACATCGGTCAGGCCGCGCGTATCATTGCTTATGGTGATGCAGACGCTATGGTTGCCGGTGGTGCTGAAAAAGCCAGTACTCCGCTGGGCGTTGGTGGTTTCGGTGCGGCGCGCGCGCTGTCTACCCGTAACGACAATCCTCAGGCTGCGAGCCGTCCGTGGGACAAAGACCGTGATGGTTTTGTTCTGGGCGATGGTGCTGGCATGATCGTACTTGAAGAGTACGAACACGCGAAAAAGCGTGGCGCGAAAATCTATGCAGAAATCGTTGGTTTCGGCATGAGCAGCGATGCCTATCACATGACCTCTCCGCCGGAGGATGGCGCGGGTGCGGCACTGGCGATGGTTAACGCGATTCGCGACGCGGGTCTCGAGCCGGGCCAGATTGGCTATGTTAACGCCCACGGCACCTCGACGCCTGCAGGCGATAAAGCAGAAGCTCAGGCCGTTAAGTCTGTATTTGGTGATGCTGCCAGCCGTATTATGGTCAGTTCCACCAAATCCATGACCGGTCACCTGCTGGGTGCTGCAGGTGCAGTAGAGTCCATCTACTCCATCCTGGCCCTGCGCGATCAGGCTGTTCCGCCAACCATCAACCTGGATAACCCGGATGACGGTTGCGATCTGGACTTCGTTCCACACGAAGCGCGCCAGGTTAGCGGTCTGGAGTACACGCTGTGTAACTCCTTCGGCTTCGGTGGTACCAATGGTTCTCTGATCTTTAAAAAGATCTAAGTTCCGCTGCCCGGTTGCGATAAATGAAAAGGTCCGCTTGTCGGGCCTTTTTTATTCGGTTTTCTTCCCTTGTCCTGCATTATTCATCCTGCCAAACTATCGGGTCACGAAAAAGGAGCCTCCATGTTCTTAATCAATGGCCAGCAGCAGGATTATCTTCCCGCCAGCGACAGGGCGACCCAGTTTGGCGACGGCTGCTTCACTACGGCACGCATTGCTGAAGGCGAGGTCTGTCTGCTCGCCGCACATCTTCAGCGTCTGCAAATGGCCTGCGAAAAGTTGCTGATCCCGTTTACTCACTGGGCAGAGCTTCAGCGTGAAATGATCGACCTGGCTAAAGGCAACCCTCGCGGCGTGCTAAAAGTGATTATCAGCCGGGGGGCGGGAGGACGCGGCTATAGCGGGGCAAGTTGCCTGAACCCCACTCGAATCCTCTCTGTTTCAGCTTATCCCGCGCACTATGACGTATGGCGCCGCGACGGCATCAGCCTGGCGCTCAGCCCGGTTCGTCTGGGCCGTAACCCCTCGCTTGCAGGGATAAAACATCTCAACCGACTTGAGCAGGTGCTGATCCGCGCTCATCTTGAACAGTCAGACGCCGATGAGGCGCTGGTTCTTGACAGCGAAGGTCTCATTACGGAATGCTGTGCGGCCAATTTACTGTGGCGACAGGGTAATGACGTATTCACGCCAAAGATGGATCAGGCCGGTGTGAATGGCATCATGCGACAGTTTTGTTTGCAGCATCTGGCACACTCCGGTTTTCGCGTTGTCGAAGTTCACGCAGGCGAAGAGGCACTGCGGGATGCCGATGAGGTGGTCATCTGCAATGCGTTAATGCCCGTCGTGCCGGTTCGAGCTTATGCTCAAAAGCAATGGTCGTCGCGTGAGTTGTACTCGTTTTTAGCCCCACTGTGTGAGCAAACAAGATAGTCATGAAAAAAATGTTGCGCTTTGTCCTCCTCCTTATCGTCGTAATGGCTATCGCTGGCGGCGTGGGAGTCTGGAAAGTTCGTCAGATGGCGAACAGTCACATTCTGATTAAAGAAGAGACCATATTCACGCTGAAAGCGGGTACCGGGCGCCTGGCGCTGGGTGATCAGCTTTACGGCGATAAAATCATTAACCGCCCACGGGTATTCCAGTGGCTGCTGCGTCTTGAGCCGGAGCTTTCGCATTTTAAAGCCGGGACCTACCGCTTTACGCCGGGCATGACGGTGCGTGAAATGCTTGAACTGCTGGAAAGCGGCAAAGAGGCGCAATTCCCGCTGCGATTCGTCGAAGGCATGCGCCTGAGCGACTACCTCAAACAGCTGCGCGACGCGCCCTACATCAGTCATACGCTAAAAGATGACCAGTACGCGACCGTCGCCGAGGTGCTGAAGCTCGAACATCCCGAGTGGGTGGAAGGCTGGTTCTGGCCTGATACCTGGATGTATACCGCAGGCACTACCGACGTCGCCATTCTCAAGCGCGCACACAAAAAAATGGTTACCGCCGTTGAGAAAGCGTGGGAAGGGCGCGCGGAGGGTCTGCCGTATAAAGATCAAAACCAGTTTGTCACCATGGCCTCGATTGTCGAAAAAGAGACGGCCGTCGCCAGCGAGCGCGATCAGGTGGCGTCGGTCTTTATCAATCGTCTGCGTATCGGCATGCGGCTGCAAACGGACCCGACGGTGATTTACGGAATGGGTGAGAACTACGCCGGGAAGATAAGCCGTAAGGATCTGGAAACGCCAACGGCGTATAATACCTACGTGATTAGCGGTTTGCCGCCAGGCCCAATCGCGACGCCGAGCCAGGCATCACTTGATGCCGCCGCACATCCGGCACACACACCGTATCTCTATTTTGTGGCTGACGGAAAAGGGGGGCATACCTTTAACACCAACCTTGCCAGCCATAATCGCTCTGTTCAGGACTATCTGAAGGCACTTAAGGAAAAAAATGCGCAGTAATTACATCGTCATAGAGGGGCTGGAAGGCGCCGGGAAAACCACTGCACGTAACGTGGTGGTCGACACACTGAAAGAGCTGGGTATAGGGGAGATGGTTTTCACCCGCGAGCCGGGCGGGACTGTGCTTGCCGAGAAGCTGAGAAGCCTGGTGCTGGACATCAAATCCGTCGGGGACGAAGTGATTTGCGATAAAGCCGAAGTGCTGATGTTTTACGCCGCCCGCGTGCAGCTGGTCGAAACGGTGATCAAACCGGCGCTGGCAGAAGGGCGCTGGGTAATTGGTGACCGTCACGATCTCTCGACCCAGGCCTATCAGGGCGGTGGACGCGGTATCGATCAGGCCATGCTTGCAACGCTGCGCGATGCCGTGCTGGGCGATTTCCGCCCCAATCTGACGTTGTATCTGGACGTCACCCCAGCCGTGGGCCTGAAACGCGCCCGCGCGCGCGGTGAGCTGGATCGTATTGAGCAAGAGTCGCTGGATTTCTTTAACCGCACCCGTGCACGCTATCTCGAACTGGCCGCGCAGGACAGCTCGATTCGTACCATTGATGCGACCCAATCCCTTGAGGATGTCACCCGTTCGATTCGCGAAACGGTCACTGCGTGGGTACAGGAGCAGCAGGCATGAAATGGTACCCATGGCTGCGTCCGCACTTTGATCAGCTGATTAGCAGCTATCAGTCCGGTCGGGGGCATCATGCGTTACTGATTCAGTCGTTACCCGGCATGGGTGATGACGCCCTGATTTATGCGATTACGCGTTTTCTGATGTGTCAGCAGCCGGAAGGCAGTAAAAGCTGTGGCAAATGCCGCGGCTGCCAGCTGATGCAGGCAGGGACGCACCCGGACTACTACACGCTGGAACCGGAGAAGGGCAAAAGCTCACTCGGGATCGATGCGGTGCGTGAAGTCAGCGAAAAGCTGTATGAGCACGCCCGTCTCGGCGGGGCGAAAGTGGTTTGGCTGAAGGATGCGGCGCTGCTGACGGAAGCTGCCGCGAATGCGCTGCTCAAAACGCTGGAAGAACCACCGGTGAACACCTGGTTCTTCATGTCCTGCCGTGAGCCGGGCCGATTACTGGCCACATTGCGCAGCCGTTGCCGACTTCATCACCTCGCCGCACCCCAGGAATCATGGGCGTTAAGCTGGCTTGAACGGGAAGTGACGGCGTCACAAGATGCAGCGTTAACCGCGCTGCGTCTGAGCAGTGGCGCACCTGCCGCCGCCCTCGAACTGCTGCAAAGAGAGACCTGGGCACAGCGAGTACAGCTTTGCGATGCCCTGAGCGGCACGCTGGAGAGCCGGGACTGGCTAAGTCTGTTAAGCGCGCTGAACCACGAACACGCGCCCGCGCGGCTGCACTGGCTGGCATCCCTGCTACTGGACGCCCTCAAATTACAGCAAGGCGCACAGCTTCTGAGCAATACCGACGTCTGGCCGCTGGTCAATACGCTGGCGAATCAGCTGTCGGGGGCCATACTGCGTGCGATCTTCCACGACGTCAGCGTGTGCCGCGAACAACTCTTAACCGTAACCGGCGTGAATCGCGAGCTGTTACTCACGGACTTGTTACTGCGTACGGAACATTACCTGCAACCAGGCACACAGCTGCCTGCTTCCCATCTCTGAGAGAGACATCATGTTTTTAGTCGACTCACACTGCCATCTCGATGGCCTGGATTATCAATCACTGCATAAAGACGTGGACGACGTACTGGCGAAAGCTGCCGCCCGCGATGTGAAATTCTGTCTGGCGGTCGCCACCACTTTACCGGGATACCGCGCAATGCGCGATTTGGTGGGTGAGCGCGATAACGTGGCCTTTTCCTGCGGCGTGCATCCGCTCAATCAGGATGAAGAGTATAACGTTGAGGATCTGCGCCGTATGGCAGCGGAAGAGGGCGTGGTCGCGATGGGCGAAACCGGGCTGGACTATTTTTACACGCCGGAAACGAAATCCCGCCAGCAGGCGTCCTTTCGCAACCACATCCGCATCGGACGCGAGCTGAACAAGCCGGTTATCGTCCATACCCGCGATGCGCGCGCCGATACGCTGGCGATCCTGCAGGAAGAAAAGGTGACGGATTGCGGTGGCGTACTACACTGTTTCACAGAAGACAGAGAAACAGCGGGCAAGCTGCTTGATTTAGGGTTTTATATCTCGTTTTCCGGAATCGTGACGTTCCGTAATGCTGAACAACTGCGTGATGCCGCGCGTTATGTGCCTCTCGACCGCATTCTGGTGGAAACAGATTCTCCTTATCTGGCACCGGTGCCGCATCGCGGTAAAGAGAACCAGCCAGCCATGACGAGAGATGTGGCCGAGTACATGGCCGTCCTGAAGGGCGTCAGCCTCGAAGCGTTGGCACGTGCCACCACGGAAAACTTCGCTAATTTGTTCCACATCGCCCCCGCCCGCCTGCAATCTGTTTGAAACACCTGTTATTTTTAGGCTCGTAATTAATAAACAAAGCGAGTAAAGTTCACCGCCTTATTTAGGGCGGTGACGGTGTTTTTAGACATATCTGGAAATGCTTTTTGTAAATTACTGAAAGTTTTTCGATCGTCTGAGGCTGAAACGTGATAGCCGTCAAACAAAGTCACAGGGATTTATTTTACTCTGTGTAATAAATAAAGGGCGCTTAGATGTCCTGTCCACGGCGCGGTTCTCCCCCCGTGCCCATGCGTGAAAGCGTAAAAAAAGCACAAATACTCAGGAGCACTCTCAATTATGTTTAAGAATGCATTTGCTAACCTGCAAAAGGTCGGTAAATCGCTGATGCTGCCAGTATCCGTACTGCCTATCGCAGGTATCCTGCTGGGCGTCGGTTCTGCAAACTTCAGCTGGCTGCCAGCCGTAGTTTCACACGTGATGGCCGAAGCAGGCGGTTCTGTTTTTGCTAACATGCCGCTGATCTTCGCTATCGGTGTCGCTCTGGGCTTCACCAATAACGATGGTGTATCTGCTCTGGCTGCGGTTGTTGCTTACGGCATCATGGTGAAAACCATGGCTGTGGTTGCGCCACTGGTTCTGCATTTACCTGCTGAAGAGATCGCAGCGAAACACCTGGCGGATACCGGTGTTCTCGGCGGTATCATCTCCGGTGCTATTGCAGCCTACATGTTTAACCGCTTCTATCGCATCAAGCTGCCTGAGTATCTGGGCTTCTTCGCGGGCAAGCGCTTCGTACCGATCATCTCTGGTCTGGCTGCGATCTTCATGGGCGTTGTGCTGTCCTTCATCTGGCCTCCGATTGGTACGGCTATCCAGACCTTCTCTCAGTGGGCTGCCTACCAGAACCCGGTTGTCGCGTTCGGTATCTACGGTTTCGTTGAGCGCTGCCTGGTACCATTTGGTCTGCACCACATCTGGAACGTTCCATTCCAGATGCAGATTGGTGAATACACCAACGCCGCAGGTCAGGTATTCCACGGTGATATCCCACGTTACATGGCAGGTGACCCAACTGCAGGCAAACTGTCTGGCGGCTTCCTGTTCAAAATGTACGGTCTGCCGGCTGCTGCGATTGCTATCTGGCACTCTGCTAAACCAGAGAACCGTGCAAAAGTGGGCGGTATCATGATCTCCGCAGCGCTGACCTCGTTCCTGACCGGTATCACCGAGCCGATCGAGTTCTCCTTCATGTTCGTTGCGCCGATCCTGTACGTTATCCACGCGATTCTGGCAGGCCTGGCATTCCCAATCTGTATCCTGCTGGGTATGCGTGACGGTACATCCTTCTCGCACGGTCTGATCGACTTCATCGTTCTGTCCGGTAACAGCAGCAAACTGTGGCTGTTCCCAATCGTTGGTGCGTGCTACGCAGTGGCGTACTACACCATCTTCCGCGTGCTGATCAAAGCACTGGACCTGAAAACGCCAGGTCGTGAAGATTCTACTGACGATGCGAAAGCGACCTCTACCAGCGAAATGGCTCCTGCTCTGATTGCAGCATTCGGCGGCAAAGAAAACATCACTAACCTGGACGCGTGTATCACTCGTCTGCGTGTGAGCGTTGCTGACGTGGCTAAAGTTGACCAGCAGGGTCTGAAAAAACTGGGCGCAGCGGGCGTTGTTGTTGCAGGTTCGGGTGTACAGGCAATCTTCGGGACTAAATCCGATAACCTGAAAACCGAAATGGATGAATACATCCGCAGCAACTAAGTTGTGACCTGGGGAGACTAAGGCAGCCGAATGGCTGCCTTTTTTATTGGCCAGCTGGCGTTGCGTTTACCGGTCGAAGGAATGTGTAGATCGGGTAAGCGTAAGCACCACCCAACGTTTATCCCAATAAAAAAAGGGAGCCTTTCGGCTCCCTTCGTATTCACGGCTAAATCACGGCGAACTTAGAAACTGTAGCTTCCGCTCACAGAGAAGTTACGCGGTGCGCCATAGACACCGTAGGTGCCCAGGTAATCGTAATACTCTTCGTCAAACACGTTGTTCAGGTTGCCCTGAACCGAGAAGTTTTTGGTGACCTGATAGCGGGTAAAGAGATCGACCACGGTATAGCCATCCTGAGTAATCTGCTTCACGCCGTTCGGGCCGTTATCGATATCCTGCCAGGTTTTGTTCTGCCAGCGAGCGCCACCGCCCACGGTCAGCTCAGGCAGCATTGGCAACTGGTAGCGCGTAAACAGTTTCAGTGATGTACGCGGCTGGCCTGGGTTTACTGCGGCGCCATTCTCATCATCTGCAATGTAACGGCTTCCACCGAAGGTCAGCTGCCAGTTATCGGTTAACGCGCCGTTCAGTTCGAATTCGATACCTTTACTGACAGTACCATCTACAGATTTATACGCCGACTGGCCGCCGGAGCCTGGGATCGTTGTCCCGGTGTTAACGGCCACGTTGTCCTGCTCGATACGGAAGACAGCAACCGTCGCGGTCAAACGGGTGTTGAACCAGTCGCCTTTCACACCGGCTTCATAGCTCTTGCCGGTGGTCGGATCGATAAATTTGCTGTTGATATCGCGCTGGCCCGTTGGCTGGAAGATAGAGGTATAGCTCCCGTAGACCGACCAGGTATCGTCGATGTCATAGATCAGGCCCGCGTATGGCGTGACGTCATCGAACTTCGCGTTGCGGATTTCGTCCGGTTGACGCTCCAGGTTGTACTTCGCGCTCCACTCGGTGTAACGCGCGCCGAGGATAAGGTGCAGCGGATCGGCCAGTGACAGGCGGGTGGCGCCATAGACTGATTTCTGGCGGATGACGTCACGCTGATAGAGCGAGAAGCCGGACCAGTTCGGATCAGCCAGTTTGCCGTTGTAATCGTAAATGCTGCCGACATCCATCAGGCCATAGTTATCGTTAACCGGATAGGAGTTGTCATAGTTATTGCGCTGACGGCTGTAGCTGCCGCCAAACATGACTTCGTGCTGACGGCCCAGCAGCTCATAGCCGCCGCGCACGAACGCATCCACAGAGTCCTGTTTACGTTCGCCCCGGTTCCAGCCGCCCCAGGCGCCGTACCAGCTGGAGGCATCGTACAGGCCGGTTGTTTTATCCGGATAACCGTCGATGTACATCAGTTTGCTGTCAAAATTGGTTTCCGCATGCATGGCGTTAACTTTGGCTTCCCAGCCGTTATCAAAGCGCTGCGTCAGGTTAGCGAAGACCTTGGTAGAGTCGTTATTGGAGTAGGTCCAGTCGGCCGCCGTGTTAAAGCCGCGACGGAAATTGGTTTTGCTGCCATCGCTGAACATGGACGGGAAACCGCCCCAGGTCGGGCTGTCCTCTTCGCTCTCCTGGTAGTCATAGCCCAGGGAGAGGGTGGTGGAGTCCGTAATGTCTGCGTCGAGGATCCCGGAGACAAATTTCTTACGGTAGTGGTTACGTTCAACCCAGGAGTCGCGGTCTTCGTACCCGGCGATGACGCGCCCGCGCACATTGCCGGATTCCGTCAGCGGCGCCTGCAGATCCATCACGTAACGCTGTTTGTCCCAGCTGCCGTAGGTGGCGGAGACGTTGCCTTTGAACTCTTTGCTGTCGGCGTGTTTACGCACCATGTTGACGTAGGCAGAGGGGTTACCCGTTCCGCTCATCAGGCCGGCTGCGCCGCGCACCACTTCGATTTTGTCGAAAATGGCCGTGTCGCCTGCGGTATCACCAAAATTCCAGCGGTTATCGAGGAAAGTGGGCATATCTTCATAGGCAAAGTTGCTTATGAAGAAACCGCGAGAATAGAAGTTGGTACGGCTGGTATCGATGCGTGACGCACTCACACCGACGGTGTTATCCAGCACCGCGCCAATGGTGTTCAGCTCCTGATCCTGCATACGCTGCTGGCTCATTACGCTGACCGACTGGGGAATATCACGCGGAACCAGCAGTAATTTGGTGCCGGTCGTGGTGGTTTTGACGCTGTAATCCTTATCCTGCGCGCTATTCTGGTCTTGCGCGTTATCAGCCCCGTCAACGACAACGGTATCTTCTGGATTCGTTTCAGCGAAACTTGCGGTCGGCATCAATGCCATAGCAATACAGGCTGCCAGCAACGAAGGTGTTGCGACAGACTGACGTTGCCCATCCCTGGTGTGATTAATGAAAGACATTATCAAACCCTTTCTGAGTGAATGGTAATTTTTTGCCCCAGTCCCGATAACGGTCGGAGGTCATTTCTATGTTGGAAATGCGCATGAAAATGCAAATGCGAAATATACGCATTTGATTTAATCGTGTAAACAGATGTAACCATTGCCACTGAAATTATGTTTCAGTTCATTCCGGGGGGTGAATGGTCAATCAGCGACCATCCATTGGACGTTAAAGAAAGAAATAACGGGATAAGGTTGAAAGGACAGGAGAAACTCGCTCATACTCTTGTGTTGTGTCACGGGCAATTGCCGTATGTCTGCCTTTGCCGGTCACGCCACGCCAGATTAAATCAAAAAGGAAAACGTCATGGCTGAAGAAACCATTTTCAGTAAAATTATCCGCCGTGAAATCCCGTCGGATATCGTGTATCAGGATGAACTGGTCACTGCTTTCCGCGACATTTCGCCTCAGGCTCCGACACACATCCTTATTATCCCCAATATTCTGATTCCGACCGTTAATGACGTGAAAACTGAGCATGAAGTGGCATTAGGCCGTATGCTGACGGTAGCAGCGAAAATTGCTGAGCAGGAAGGGATTGCCGAAGACGGATACCGTCTGATCATGAACTGCAATCGTCATGGTGGGCAGGAAGTTTATCATATTCACATGCATCTGCTGGGCGGTCGTCCGCTGGGTCCGATGCTGGCGCATAAAGGTCTTTAACATGCAAAGAGGGCGTATCGCTGTTCTGCTCCTGGCGATGGTAATGGCGGGCTGTAGCTCGCGTCCCGCGATCCCGGTCAGCGACGAACAGACGCTGGTGATGGAGTCGTCGGTACTGGCTGCGGGCATCACCGCAGAAGCACCGTCGCTGACGGTCAGTGAAATTCAGCCGTCGGCGTCCTCTACGCTCTATAACGAACGACATGAGCCTGTCACCGTCCACTATCGGTTTTACTGGTATGACGTAAGAGGCCTCGAGATGCATCCACTTGAAGCGCCGCGCAGCGTCGTTATTCCGGCGAATTCGTCGGTCACGCTTTATGGCAGCGCTAATTATCTGGGTGCGCATAAGGTCAGACTTTATCTTTATTTGTAAGGGGTGAACCTTGATTAAGAATTTGGGCCGTTACGCGCTCGTTACCGCTTTTGCGCTCTTCCTGTCGGGATGTATCACCCGTACAGAACAGCAACCTGCGCCCGTTGATGAGGCCAAACCGGGCACTGAACAACCAGTGACCCCGACGGAGCCGGTTCCAACGGTGCCGTCCGTGCCAACCATTCCTGAACAGCCAGGGCCGATTGAACATCCGGATCAAACCTCGCAGCCTGCGCCACGCGTTCGCCACTATGACTGGAACGGCGCGATGCAGCCGATGGTTGGCAAAATGCTGCAGGCACAGGGTGTTACCGCAGGCAGCGTGCTGCTGGTGGACAGCGTGAACAACCGCACCAACGGTTCGCTGAATGCCGGTGAAGCCACCGAAACCCTGCGCAATGCGCTGGCGAATAACGGCAAGTTTACGCTGGTCTCCGTGCAGCAACTGTCGGTTGCGAAGCAGCAACTGGGCCTTTCACCGCAGGACAGTCTGGGCTCGCGCAGCAAAGCGATTGGTATCGCCCGTAACGTTGGCGCGCAGTATGTGCTCTATTCCAACGCCACCGGCAACGTCAATACGCCAGCCCTGCAAATGCAGCTGATGCTGGTTCAAACGGGTGAGATTATCTGGTCAGGTAAAGGTGCCGTTACACAACAATAACGTCACGCGCGAAACGATCGTTTCGCGCTACTTCCCTCAGTATCGCCTTGTCGCGCCGCAAACCCACGCCGGGTTTAGCGGCGCGAGTTGCATTATTGAACAGGGCGAGCGCCGTCTGGTGTTACGTCTGCGCCACGATGCGAGCGGGTCCGCGTTCTGTTTTCGCCGTCAGTACCACGCCTTGCGCCGTCTGCCTGCCGATCTGGTGCCAAAGCCGCACTGCTTTCATCGCGACTGGATGGCAGTGGAGTATCTTGTGGGCGAGATCAAAAGCGAGCTTCCGGATACCCAAACCCTCGCAGGCATGCTGTATTATCTGCATCGGCAATCCCGTCTGGGCTGGCGAATTAACCTGTTACCGTTGCTCGATGCTTACTGGCAAGGGGCCGATCCCGCCAGACGCACGCCGTTCTGGCTGGCTACGCTAAAACGTCTGCGTCAGCGCGGCGAACCGCAGCCCCTGCGGCTGGTGCCGCTGCATATGGACGTTCATGCCGGAAACATTGTACATACGCCAGCAGGCGAGCGGCTGATCGACTGGGAATATGTCGGTGATGGCGACGTAGGGCTTGAGCTGGCTTCCATATGGATGCCGACGGAAAACGCCCGCCAGGAGTTTATCGATGTCTACGCCAAAACGGCGAACATTGATGCGCATCACCTGAAAAAGCAGGTGCAGCGCTGGCGGCCCTGGGTACTGATGATGATGGCCGGGTGGTTCGAATTACGCTTTCAGCAATCGGCTGACAAACAATTTATCGCGCTGGCAGATGACGTCTGGCGTCAGTTACAAACTAAAGGATAAGAGAGGTTCGTGTGGGTCCAGTAATGTTGGATGTCGAAGGGTATGAACTGGATGCGGAAGAGCGCGATATTCTGGCGCATCCGCTGGTGGGTGGGCTCATTCTGTTTACCCGCAACTATCACGATCCCGCGCAGCTGCGCGAGCTGGTGCGTCAGATCCGTGCGGCGTCCCGTAACCATCTGGTGGTGGCGGTCGATCAGGAAGGCGGACGCGTTCAGCGTTTTCGCGAGGGCTTTACCCGTCTGCCGGCGGCGCAATCTTTTGCTGCACTGCTGGGAACGGAGCAGGGCGGCAAGCTGGCGCAGGATGCAGGCTGGCTGATGGCGAGCGAAATGATCGCCATGGATATTGATATCAGCTTTGCGCCGGTGCTGGATGTCGGGCACATCAGCGCGGCGATTGGCGAGCGTTCTTACCATGAAGATCCGCAGATCGCCCTGGCGATGGCAACACGTTTTATCGACGGAATGCACGACGCCGGTATGAAAACCACCGGGAAACACTTCCCGGGGCACGGCGCTGTGACGGCGGATTCCCACAAAGAGACGCCGCGCGATCCGCGGCCTGAGGCGGAAATCCGCGCCAACGATATGTCCGTTTTCCGTTCGCTCATTACTGACAACAAACTCGACGCCATCATGCCCGCGCATGTGATTTACAGCGACGTCGATCCGCGTCCGGCCAGCGGCTCTGCGCACTGGCTGAAAACCGTGTTACGTCAGGAGCTGGGCTTTAACGGCGTAATTTTCTCCGACGATCTGTCGATGGAAGGCGCTGCGATTATGGGCAGCTATGCCGAGCGCGGTCAGGCGTCTCTGGATGCGGGTTGCGATATGATCCTGGTCTGCAATAATCGTAAAGGGGCGGTTAGCGTGTTAGATAACCTGTCGCCGATCAATGCTGAACGTGTTACACAATTGTATCATAAAGGTTCATTTAGCCGTCAGGAGCTGATGAACTCGGCTCGCTGGAAGACGGTGAACGCTGAGCTTGAAGCACTCAATGAGCGCTGGCAGGCACACAAAGCAGGTCAATAAACCCCTCCTGGAAGGCGTCGTGTGGTGAGGAAACAATGATCATTTATTTGCACGGTTTTGATTCGAACAGTCCTGGTAATCATGAGAAAGTGCTGCAACTGCAGTTCATCGACCCGGACGTGCGGCTGATTAGCTACAGCACGCGCCACCCGAAACACGATATGGCGCATCTGCTCAAAGAAGTGGACAAAATGCTGCAGCTCAACGTCGACGATCGCCCGCTGATTTGCGGTGTGGGCCTCGGCGGCTACTGGGCAGAGCGGATCGGCTTTCTCTGCGATATTCGCCAGGTAGTGTTCAATCCGAATTTGTTCCCTAACGAGAACATGGAAGGCAAGATCGACCGCCCGGAAGAGTACGTGGATATCGCCACCAAATGCGTCAGTAACTTCCGCGAGAAGAACCGCGACCGCTGCATGGCGATCCTCTCCCGCAACGACGAGGCGCTGGATAATCACCGCGCGGCGGAGCTGCTGCACCACTATTATGAAATTGTCTGGGACGAAGAGCAGACCCACAAATTCAAAAATATCTCCCCGCACCTTCAGCGCATCAAAGCTTTCAAGACCCTGGGCTAAACCCCTCTGATCGACTCCAGGCCCGGCCGCGCAAGCGAGCCGGGCTTTCTCTTTTGCTACAATTGTACAAATTTAAATCATCAAAACTTGATTCATATCAATTTTGGTATGACCAATGCGCCTGGCGTGTTATTCTCAATGCACCTGAATGGTTTCAGTGCTGTAACCTGTTGTTAATTAAGGGTTATTCTCATAACTTTTAATTAACAATTGGTTAATAATTTGAGGGGGTCACATTGACTACGCCATTGAAAAAGATAGTAATTGTAGGCGGCGGCGCAGGTGGGCTGGAGCTGGCTACGCAACTCGGCAAAAAGCTGGGCCGTGGCAAAAAAGCCAAAATTACGCTGGTCGATCGTAACCACAGCCATCTGTGGAAACCGTTGCTGCATGAAGTGGCCACCGGTTCACTGGACGAAGGTGTTGATGCCCTGAGCTATCTGGCGCATGCGCGTAATCACGATTTCCAGTTCCAGCTGGGCTCCGTGATGGATATCAACCGCGAAAGCAAAATCATCACCCTGGCCGAGCTGCGTGACGAGAAAGGCGAGCTGCTGGTGCCTGAGCGCAAGCTGCCGTACGACACGCTGGTGATGGCGCTGGGAAGCACCTCGAACGACTTCAACACGCCAGACGTGAAAGAGAACTGCATCTTCCTGGATAACCCGCATCAGGCACGTCGTTTCCATCAGGAAATGCTGAACCTGTTCCTGAAATACTCCAACAACCTCGGTGCGAGCGGCAAAGTAAACATCGCGATTGTCGGCGGCGGGGCGACGGGCGTTGAGCTGTCAGCGGAACTGCACAATGCGGTGAAACAGCTGCACAGCTACGGTTACAAAGGGCTGACCAACGACGCGCTGAACGTGACGCTGGTCGAAGCGGGTGAACGCATTCTGCCTGCGCTGCCACCGCGTATTTCCGGCGCGGCGCACAACGAGCTGACCAAAATGGGCGTGCGCGTTCTGACGCAAACCATGGTCACCAGCGCCGATACCGGCGGCCTGCACACCAAAGACGGCGAGTATATTCAGGCCGATCTGATGGTCTGGGCGGCGGGTATTAAAGCACCTGATTTCATGAAAGAGATTGGCGGGCTGGAAACCAACCGTATCAACCAGTTGGTGGTAGAGCCGACGCTTCAGACCACACGCGATCCGGACATTTTCGCCATCGGCGACTGCGCCTCCTGCGCACGTCCTGAGGGTGGATTCGTGCCTCCTCGCGCGCAGGCCGCGCACCAGATGGCAAGCCTGGCGCTGCACAACATTCTGGCGCAGACCAAAGGCAAAGCGATGAAGTCCTACGTCTATAAAGACCATGGCTCGCTGGTCTCCCTGTCTAACTTCTCCACCGTGGGCAGTCTGATGGGTAACCTGATGCGCGGCTCGATGATGGTTGAAGGGCGTATCGCGCGCTTCGTTTACATCTCGCTGTACCGTATGCACCAGGTGGCGCTGCACGGTTACTTCAAGACCGGGCTGATGATGCTGGTAGGCAGTATCAACCGCGTGATCCGTCCTCGCCTCAAGCTGCACTAATCTTTCAGTCCCTCCGGCTCCCGGAGGGACTTTTTAGCATTTCCTGCTGACAATCTTCGTCAGAGTGCTTAAGAGTTCTCTGAAACGCGTCCCTTTTCATTTTACCTCTCTCTTTTTGAGCGTTATTCCGATTGGCGAACTCACTCTTCGATTGCAAAATTGTTACCAATAGCAACAAAGGAGGAAGCCCCGTGAATAAATCTATGTTGGCGGGTATAGGGATTGGCGTGGCTGCAGCGCTGGGCGTGGCAGCAGTGGCCAGTCTGAACGTGTTCGAACGCGGCCCGCAGTATGCTCAGGTTGTTTCTGCCACCCCGATTACCGAGTCGGTGAAAACCCCTCGTCAGGAGTGCCGCAACGTGGCGGTAACTCACCGTCGTCCGGTACAGGATGAAAACCGTATCGCAGGCTCAGTGCTGGGTGCGGTTGCGGGTGGTGTGATTGGTCATCAGTTCGGTGGGGGACGCGGGAAAGATGTCGCGACCGTCGTCGGCGCACTGGGTGGCGGCTATGCCGGTCACCAGGTTCAGGGCGCGATGCAAGACAACGACACCTACACCACGACGCAGCAGCGTTGTAAAACGGTGTACGACAAATCAGAAAAAATGCTCGGCTACGATGTGACCTATAAGATTGGCGATCAGCAGGGGAAAATCCGCATGGATAAAGATCCTGGCACGCAGATCCCACTCGACAGTAACGGTCAGCTGGTTCTGAATAACAAGGTGTAAAAAAAGCGGTATTATTAATTTGGCTCCTCAAACGCTCAGGCTGAGGAGCCTTTTTTTTGCCCGTCAGAAGGTCAGGGCGTAGTTCAGACCGAAGGTGCGTCCACGGCCTTTATACTCGTACAGCGCCGCATTCCCGTAGGTGGGGCTGTAGAGCAGCGGAGCGCGCTGTCCCCAGACGGTGGTGTACTCTTTATCCAGCAGGTTTTCGACGCTAAACGACAGTTTACCGAGCGGAAGCTGGTAGCTGCCGATGAAATCAACGGTGTTATAACCGTTCAGCTTATTGCCCGCCGCATCGCTCAGATCAAAGGCTTGCTGCGTTTGCAGGCGCAGCGCCCACGGCTCCGGTGCCCAGCCGACGTAGGCCGTCGCTTTGGATGGCGACGCCTGAGTCACATCCCATTTTTCCCAGGAACCGTGGGTTTTAATCTCTGACTTCAGGACGTTAACATTCCCGCCGAGGCTCCAGTCGCTCTCAGGAATGAAGTAATCCACTGCGCCTTCCACACCGTAGATGCGCCGCTTCTGCGGATTCACGTCGATAGTCATGTCGGCGCGGTTGATATCAATGGATTTATCCGACAAGGAGTAATAGGCCGCAATCTGTGTGCGCAGCTGATCGCCCGTAAAACGCCAGCCCAGCTCGTAGGAATCGACCTTAATCCCTTCAAGCTTCGCATCGTTCGGGTTAACGCTTTTCAGCAGCGCCAGATGGCCCTGGGCATCAGGTTTGCTATAGCTACCGTTACCGTAATATTTTCCCGGGTCAGGCAGTTCCACGCCCTGAGAGAAGTTAAACCAGACCTGCTGACGTTCGGTCAGGTGCGCCAGGATCCCGGCGTTAAACAGGAAATTATCGTAATCCGTTTTCCCGCCCGGAATAGCATCCGCAGAGCGTGCGCCGCCTTTGGCAATGGTCTGCTGCTGGGTATAGCCGATGAAATCATCGACGCGGTTTTCCGTCCACTGATAGCGCACGCCGCCGCTGAGGGTAAACACCTCGTTGATGTCATAGCTGTTTTGCAGGAACGGAGCGAAATTGGTGATGCTGTAGCCCGGATAGCGCCCCGTGCTGTAGGCCGACTGATTATTCATCCCGCCGGAAGGGACGGAATCGGCGAGGTCGAAGAACTTCTGGTTGGAATCGAAGGTTTCATGGTCGGCATCAATACCCCAGGTGAGCTGCCAGCCGTCGAGCGGAGTGCTGTTTAAGGTCAGCTTCGCGCCGTACTGATCCGTGTTCTGCTCGGAGGCGGAGAAACTGGTAATGTCACCTTTGGCCACCGTCGGGAACGGGTAAAAACGCAGGGATTCGTCGCGATAATAGATCTGCCCGACCAGCTCCTGGCCCCAGAAATCCGTATCGGAATATTGCAGGCTGACGAGATGACGCTCGGTGCCAGGAATACGATCTGAGCTAAAGCCTTTGGACGTGCGGGCCGTGCCGTTCCCGGTCACGGCGCTCATGTTCTTGTCCAGATAAAGCCCGTAATCGTCGTCGCCCTGGCTTTTGTAATACTGGGTCACCAGCTGCAGCTGACGGGTCTCGTCAATTTCAATGGTGCCGGTTCCCATCACATCCAGACGATCGGAGTGCTGCAAACCCGTCTGGGTGTTGTCGAAGGTCAGCGCATCGCCATTGCCATCGTACCAGCCGCCGAAGCGCTGATACGCCACAGACAGACGGCCCGAGGCGTTATCATTGCCGCCGCTGACGGCCGCCGCCACGCGCTCGTCGCGATCGTCACTGTTGTTAAAGCCGCTTTTTCCGCCCAGTTCCAGATCAACCTGGGTCTCCGGCTGACCTTTTTTGGTGACGATATTGATCAGCCCGCCGGTACTCCCGCCGCCGTAGAGTGACGTCGAGCCGGAGATGACTTCGATATGTTCGATATTGAACGGATCAATGGAATCGAGCTGGCGGCTGTCGGTACGCGAGGAGTTCAGCCGTACGCCGTCAATCAGCACGACGATCGCACGACCGCGCATGTTCATGCCATAGTTGGTGCGCCCCTGGCTGCTGACGTCCATCCCCGGGATCAGCTGGCCGAGAATATCTTTAAACTCCTTCCCGCCCTGAACCTGCTGTTCAATCTCCTGACCTTCAATGATCCACGTGGTCTGCGCCATTTCGGCGACGGTGCGGTGGCTGCGATTGGCGCTGACAACCAGATTTTCTTCGTTCTTTTGTTCTGCATACAGCGGCATCGCGATGGCCAGCAGGACAGGGTTGAGCACCCAGAGGCTCTTTTTCATCATCATTCCTTGTTGAGCTTTTGCTCTTTGTTATCGGCAGGTCAAATCACACAATGGAAACATTGTGAAACAAATGTAAACGCGAATTTTGCCGATAAAGAGTCTCATTATCAACCCGCTGAAATAAGAGGGTTTACAGGTGAGAACATGAAAACGAGAGGGGAAAAGGGGAAGGAAAAAGAAAAGGGCGGTTGCCCGCCCTGATAATCAGAGTTTCAGCAGTTCAGGCCACAGGCGCAGCGTGGTGCGAGAAATGCTTTGCAGCTTTTCAAGGCTTGCGCCTTCACGCGCGCTGATGGACATCCCCTGCAGGACGCAGCTTAAAAATTGCGTCAGTTCGACGGTATCGCAGTGCGCCGGAATTTCACCCCGCTTTTGGCGTTGGCTTAAAAACGCGCCTAGGGTCTCTTCCTGCATGGCGTGGCGCGATTTCACGGTATTCGCAATGTCTTTCGATGCGGCGGCAAGCGTGGCGGAGGTGTTAATCATAAAGCAGCCCGCAGGCGTGTCTTTGCTGGTAAAGCAGGCGGAGATAGCCGCGAAATAATCCTGCAAAGCCTGTTCAACGGTTTTCTCTTCGCAGAACAGCTGAGCTTCATGTTTGGCCGCAAAGCGCGCGATATAGCGATCCAGCACTGCGCGGAACAGGCCTTCTTTGTTGGTGAATTCTGCATACAGCGTGGGGGCTTTCGCACCTGTCGCTTCGACCAGGTCGGAGAGCGAGGTGGCTTCATACCCATGCTGCCAGAAGAGTGTCATGGCCTTATCGAGCGCCGCATCCCTGTCGAACACTTTCGGTCGGCCACGGCTTTTTTTTGCGCAACTCGTGACGTCGGTTGTCATGTGCCGTTGTACCTGTGTTGGTTTGTTGAATGATCATTATAAAAATAATAGCCCGCGCCGACCAGCACTCATTTCACAAAAATAAATTAATCATATGGTTATGAAAAATAAGAGGTTTAAAATTAATTTAACGGTCGTTATAAAATTATGTTGACGTGTGACCTGGATCACATCTATCATTTACCTATCGATCGTTAAGTAAATAACTAACGACCTTCCAAATTCATCTGTTAAAGGCTAATTATCATGAAAACCATCAATACCCTCATCGCTGCTGCTGTACTGAGTTCTCTGTCATTTGCCAGCTTCGCGGCTGTCGAAGTGCAATCCACCCCTGCTGACCAGCAGAAAGTGGGCACCATCTCTGCCAACGCAGGGACTAACCTGAGCTCACTGGAAGACCAGTTAGCGCAGAAAGCCGACGCCATGGGCGCGAAATCTTTCCGCATCACCTCTGTGACCGGTCCGAACACCCTGCACGGTACTGCGGTTATCTACAAATAAGCCTGGCTTAACCCTCATAAAGCCACTGCTAAAAAAAAGGCCCTGCGATTTCGCAGGGCCTTTTTTGTCTCTTGTGCTTTAAAGCGCTTGCTGAGCCACGTCGTGATGCGGCGTCACATCCACCGGCATACCTGAGCGCACGTCCATCGCTTTTTCCATCACCGCGCTGTCCGCGCGCGCTTTGAAGTTTTGCATCGCTGCGTTCAGGACAATCGGCAGCGTTTGCGGATCGTCGCCAATGTTTTTCGACAGCGGCTGATGGACCTCCACCAGACGTTTTCCGCCCGGCTCTTCCGACACTTTTATCGGCGTATTGATGATATTGACCTTCGTGCCTGGAGTAATCACGCGGAACAGCGTCTCGATATCGCCGTCGCGCAGGCGAATGCAGCCTGAGCTGACGCGCATGCCGATGCCAAAGTCCGCGTTGGTTCCATGCAGCAAATAGACGCCGCCGTAGGCCGCAAGGCGAATCGCGTGATGGCCCATTGGGTTATCCGGACCTGCCGGAACCACAGCGGGCAGATCAATGCCCTGGGCTTTATAGCGCGCGCGGATATTGGCCGTCGGCGTCCAGGTTGGGTTGGCGCGTTTATCCGAAACGGTGGTCACCATGGTTGGCGTTAAGGTGTCGCCGCCCAACTGACCAATTCCGATAGGGTAGACCGTCACCTCATTTTTACCCGGCGGGTAATAGTAGAGGCGCAGTTCGGCGAGGTTAATCACCAAACCTTCGCGCGGCGCGTCAGGTAACAGGGTTTGCAACGGGATAGTCAGCACGCTGCCAGGGCGTGGCACGTAGGGATCAACGCCCGGGTTAGCCTGCAATAACGCCAGAAAACCGACGTTATATTTTTTGGCTATCGCCTCCAGCGAACCGCCGTCATTTTCTACGACGTGAAAACGGTTTTCGCCCACCAGACGACTTCCGGCAAGGGGCAGCGGCCAGGTATTCGCACGCGCGGGCAGGGCGAGGGCGACGGTCGCCGCGAGGGCAATCAGGGTTATCCAGCGAGTAAAACGCAGAGTCATCATCACTCAATTCCATGGAAATACTAAGGTTATTGTTATTCAAAAGTTAATTGATGATTATGACCAGGGGGCGTGTCGGGAAATCAGGAGAAGTGCAAAGAGTTTGTAAATTAATGGCCGGGCGGTGATATCGCCGCCCGGCCACGAGGTTATGCCGCCGCGTTCTCTTCGAGCTGGCGCATAAAGTTACGGACCCATTCCATCCGCGTTTTGCGGTCGCTCAGTTCTTGCATGAACTTCAGACGCGTCGGGCCATCAAGGCGGAAGTGTTGCGGTTGCTTCTGCAGCAGGCCGATGAGCCACATCGGGTCGACGTGGTTCTTCTCGGCAAACTCAATCACACCGCCTTTATCATTGCCTTCCAGCTTGCGAATGCCCAGTTTCTGAGCCAGCTGGCGCAGACGCGCGATATCCAGCAGGTTGCGCGCTGCATCCGGCAGCAGGCCAAAGCGGTCGATCAGCTCGACTTTGATCTCCTCAAGCTCCGCATCATTTTTAGCACTGGCGATGCGTTTGTAGAATGACAGCCGCGTGTTGACGTCCGGGATAAAATCGTCCGGCAGCAGGGATGGCATCCGCAGTTCGACTTCCGTTTGCTGGCTGGTGAGATCTTCCAGCGATGGTTCGCGTCCCTCTTTCAGCGCATCGACGGCGTTTTCCAGCAGCTCCATGTAAAGCGAGAAGCCGATGGTTTCCATCGATCCGCTCTGGTCTTCGCCGAGCAGCTCGCCTGCGCCGCGGATCTCCAGATCGTGGGTCGCCAGTGCAAAACCTGCACCCAGATCTTCCAGCGAAGCGATGGCTTCCAGACGCTTTTGCGCGTCGGTGGTCATCGCTTTCGGGTGCGGCGTCAGCAGCCAGGCGTAGGCCTGATGGTGAGAACGCCCGACACGTCCGCGCAGCTGGTGAAGCTGTGCCAGGCCAAAGTGATCGGCCCGTTCGATAATGATGGTATTCGCCGTCGGAATGTCGATCCCGGTTTCAATAATGGTGGTACAGACCAGCACGTTAAAACGCTGGTGATGGAAATCGTTCATCACCCGTTCCAGCTCGCGCTCGCGCATCTGGCCGTGGCCGATGGCAATGCGCGCCTCTGGCACCAGTTCCGCCAGCTTATCCGCCGCTTTCTGGATATTTTCCACGTCGTTATAGAGGTAGTACACCTGGCCGCCGCGCAGGACTTCACGCAGGATCGCCTCGCGCACCACCAGGCTGTCGTACTCGCGGACAAAAGTTTTCACCGCCAGACGACGGGCCGGTGGAGTGGCAATGATCGACAGATCGCGCATCCCGCTCATCGCCATATTCAGCGTACGCGGGATCGGGGTCGCGGTGAGGGTCAGGATATCGACATCCGCGCGCATCGCTTTGATGCGCTCTTTGTGACGCACGCCGAAGCGGTGCTCTTCATCCACAATCAGCAGGCCCAAATCTTTCCACTTCACGTCGCTTTGCAGCAGCTTGTGGGTGCCGATAAGAATGTCGATTTTACCTTCGCTGGCCTGCTCCAGAATCTGCGTCTGCTCTTTGGCGCTGCGAAAACGCGACAGCATCTCAATGCGCACCGGCCAGTTGGCAAAGCGGTCGCGGAAGTTGTCGTAGTGCTGTTGCGCCAGCAGCGTGGTGGGCACCAGCACAGCAACCTGTTTGTTGTTTTCGACGGCGAGGAAGGTCGCGCGCATCGCCACTTCGGTTTTGCCGAAGCCGACGTCGCCGCACACCAGACGGTCCATCGCCAGCGGCTGACACATATCGCTTAAGACAGCGTTGATGGCCTGAGCCTGATCCGGCGTGGTTTCAAACGGGAAGCTGTCGCAGAACAGCTGATACTGATCTTTATCGTGTTTGAAGGCATAGCCGGATTTCGCTGCGCGCTGGGCGTAAATATCCAGCAGCTCGGCCGCCACATCACGCACTTTTTCGGCGGCTTTCTGCCGCGCGCGGGTCCAGGCGTCGCTGCCCAGTTTATGCAGCGGAGCACTCTCTTCCGCGCCACCGGCGTAGCGGCTGATCAGATGCAGGGAGGAGACCGGAACATAAAGTTTTGCGTCACCGAGATAGGTGATCATCAGATATTCGGCAGTGATCCCGCCCGCTTCGAGGGTGGTCATTCCCGCGTAGCGCCCCACGCCGTGCTCCAGATGCACAATCGGCTGGCCGACGTGCAGCTCGGCCAGGTTGCGAATCAGTGTGTCCGGGTTAATGGTGCGTCGGTTGTCCTGTCGACGACGCGCCACGCGCTCGCCAAGGAGATCGCTTTCGCAGATCAGCGCCCGATTATTCAGGGTATCGATAAAACCGTGCTCGGCAGAGCCAATCATCAGATAGCGGCCGTTATCGGCAGCTTCGTCGAGACGCAAGATCCGTTTTGGCGACACTTTGATGCGCGCCAGTAGTTCACCCAGCGCCTCGCGACGGCCTTCACTTTCGACCGAGAAAATCACCGGGCCGGTAAAGGATTCGAGGAACTTGCGTAGATTATCCAGCGGCGATTTTTGCTGCGCCTGAACGGACAGGTCCGGCAGCGTCTTAAACGCCAGGTTAGTGTTCGCCGCTTTGTCCGGCAGACTCTCCGTTTTGAGCTGTACGCGCGGCCATTTTTTCAGCTCTGAAAACAGCTCGTCGGTGCGTAACCACAGCTGCTCCGGCGGCAACAGCGGGCGCATCGGGTCGACGCCACGGTTTTCAAAACGGGCGCGGGTTTCGCTCTCAAAGCGGGTGGCGCTGGCGTCGAGATCGCCGGTATTGACGATCAGGGTTTTGGCCGGGAAATAGCTGAACAGGGCCGGAAGCGGCTCGCTAAAGAACAGCGGCTGCCAGTATTCAATGCCTGCGGGCAGGGTGCCTTTGCTCACCTGCTGATAGATATGCTCGGCGTCACGCTTCACATCGAACTTATCGCGCCACTGGCTGCGGAACAGTTCGATGGCGGTTTTGTCCGTCGGGAATTCGTGGGCAGGCAGTAAATTGATCGCCTCGACCTCTTCCAGCGTGCGTTGGGTGTCCGGGTCGAATACCCGCAGGCTGTCGATTTCATCATCAAAGAAATCCAGACGGTACGGCTGATCGCTGCCCATCGGGTAGAGATCCAGCAGTGCGCCGCGCGTGGCGTATTCGCCGTGCTCCATCACCTGATCGACGTGGCGATAGCCTGCGCTGTCGAGCTGCGCACGCAGGGCATCGCGCGACAGGCGCTGGCCTTTTTTCATCACCAGCGCGTGGCCGTGTAGGTAGCTGTGCGGACATACGCGCTGCATCAGGGTATTCACCGGCACGATCAACACCCCGCGCTGCATCGACGGCAGCTGATAGAGGGTGGAGAGGCGCGAGGAGATAATCTCCTGATGGGGGGAAAAACTGTCGTAGGGCAGGGTTTCCCAGTCGGCCAGGTTAAACACCAGGCTGTCGGTAAACTGGCGGATCTCGTCGTGCAGACGGAGCGCGTTTTGCATATCGGGGGCAACCAGCACCACCGGGCCCGCGTGGCGCTCAGCGATCTCTGCGACCAGCGTGGCGCAGGCGGCGCCCGTCAGTTCGCCTAGCTGGCGCTGGTCACCCGCTTTGCCGGGCAGGGAATAACGGTATTGTTCAGGCATGGCTTTGTCAGAATCTCTTATGGATATATACCCTAAACACAGTATTGGGGCATATCACTGATACGCAATGTCTTTATTATCCTTGATCGTTTTACATTAGCAAACCGGAACCGCACACAGGGTGAATTCGCCCTCGAATGAGGGCGAGGGGAAGCATTATCGGGTCGCCTCAATCGGCGCGAGACGGGCGGGAGGGGCAAAGAAAAGGTCGCCAAACAGCGCGCTGGAGACTTTTCGCGCGCCCAGTCCGAACAGCGTACAGACCAGCAGGCTGACGAACGGATAGACCAGAATCAGGGTCAGTTCCGCCCAGACCGGCCAGTTGCCGCCGTTAAGTTCGCCAATCAGGAACAGGCTAAAACCTTCGATCAAAATGCGATGCGTGGTGTAGATCGCAATGGTGTTCGAGCCGACGACGTTCAGCAGATTATTCGGGTGGACGGCGTAACGCTGCTCGATGCTGTAAAACAGTTTCATAATCAGCAGAATGGACAGAAGCGACAGCAGCAGGGGAACGTTGGCAAACCACAGCACCACGGAGATCCCACCGAACGCCACTATCGGCAGCCAGTAGCGGCGTATCACCATCCCTTTCATCCACTCCATCAGCTGCGCGCCGTACCAGGCACCGAGACTGTAGTAGATCATGTTACGCACCACGCTGTTCATTCCCCACCAGGGCAGCGGCAGGAAGTTGATCACCACGCTTGCCAGGGCCAGGACTGCGAGCACCGGCAGTTTCCAGCGGCTGAGCAATTTACAGAGGGTGAAATAGACGATCAGCGCATACAGATACCAGAGGCTGGTGCTGGCGGTGAGCATGCCGCGAATAAATTCGCTTATCGAACCGGCGTAGGCGGCGTTGGAAGAGGTGGCTAGTTCACGCTCCGGCGCAAGCCAGGCGTTGATATGGCTCAGCGCCTGCCACTGCAACACGCCCCATAGCGCCAGTACCCAGACGATGCTCCAGATCCGTTTGTCGAAGCTGACCCGCCAGCCGACGTCATCAATGTAGCGACGAATCAAATAGCCCGAAATGAAGAAAAACACCGGCATGCGAAACGGTGCGAGGTAGAGATTAAAATAGACCCAGCATTTGGCGAGCAGACCGGAAAGCGGATGCTGTAGCCCGCTTAGATGAGGATAAAAGGTGATCACCGAGTGGTAAATCACCACCAGGCAGATGCACAGCCCTTTTATCTGATTAATCCATAATGCTTTTTGTTTCATCGGTCTTTGATACCTGTTTTGCCATAAAGAAGGCGTTAATCCTGGGCGAACCGGCGTTAGATGTAATCAGTAAGAGTCTGTATCAGGACGATTTTCAGAAAAGGTGGAGAAGGGCGTGGGTGTAATGAGAGGCCGATCGACAAGTAGCCTGATGATTTTTCTTGTTTTTTCGCCAAAATCATTACCAAAGCTTACGGTTTCAGTCATTTACGCTTAACGGATTCGCTTATATACTCGTGGGTCTGCTATCAGCAACCAGACGGATTTCATGTACCAACCTGTCGCACTCTTTATAGGCTTACGTTACATGCGTGGGCGCGCCGCGGACCGCTTCGGTCGCTTTGTCTCCTGGCTTTCCACTATTGGCATTACGCTTGGCGTGATGGCTTTAGTGACGGTTCTGTCCGTGATGAATGGCTTCGAGCGCGAGCTGCAAAACAACATCCTGGGACTGATGCCGCAGGCGGTTCTCTCTTCCTCTCAGGGCTCCATTAATCCGCAACAGCTGCCCGAAAGCGCCGTAAAGTTACAGGGTGTCAGCCGTATTGCGCCGCTGACAACGGGTGACGTGGTGCTGCAAAGCGCGCGCAGCGTGTCGGTGGGGGTGATGCTGGGCATCGATCCGGCGCAGAAAGATCCGCTCACTCCGTATCTGGTTAACGTCAAACAGACCGATCTTGAGCCAGGCAAATACAACGTTATTCTCGGCGAGCAGCTCGCCGGACAGCTTGGCGTCAACCGTGGCGATCAGCTGCGCGTGATGGTGCCGTCGGCCAGCCAGTTCACCCCGATGGGGCGCTTGCCGAGCCAGCGCCTGTTCAACGTGATCGGCACCTTCGCCGCTAACAGCGAAGTCGACGGCTATCAAATGCTGGTGAATATTCAGGACGCCTCCCGCCTAATGCGTTATCCGTTGGGTAACATTAGCGGCTGGCGTTTGTGGCTCAACGAACCGCTGAAAGTGGATGTTCTGAGCGAGCAAAAACTTCCGGAAGGCACCAAATGGCAGGACTGGCGCGAGCGTAAAGGCGAGCTGTTCCAGGCCGTGCGCATGGAAAAGAACATGATGGGCCTGCTGCTGAGCCTGATCGTTGCCGTTGCCGCGTTTAACATCATCACGTCGCTTGGCCTGATGGTGATGGAAAAGCAGGGCGAAGTGGCGATCCTGCAAACCCAGGGACTGACGCCGCGCCAGATTATGGCGGTGTTTATGGTTCAGGGAGCGAGCGCCGGGATTATCGGGGCGCTGCTGGGTGCCGTACTGGGCGCGCTGCTGGCCAGCCAGCTCAATAATTTGATGCCGATTATCGGTATTCTGCTCGACGGTGCCGCGCTGCCGGTGGCGATCGAGCCGCTGCAGGTCGTGGGTATTGCGCTGGTCGCGATGGCCATTGCACTGCTCTCTACGCTTTATCCTTCCTGGCGCGCCGCCGCCACTCAACCCGCTGAGGCTTTACGTTATGAATAAGATCCTGTTGCAATGCGACAACCTGTCCAAACGCTATCAGGAAGGCACCGTGCAGACCGATGTCCTGCATGAGGTCAGTTTCAGCGTAGGCGAAGGCGAAATGATGGCGATTGTCGGTAGCTCCGGCTCGGGCAAAAGTACCTTGCTGCACCTGCTGGGCGGGCTGGATACGCCGACCTCCGGCGATGTGATCTTCTCCGGCCAGCCGATGAGCAAAATGACGTCGACGGCGAAAGCCGATCTGCGTAATCAGTCTCTTGGCTTTATCTACCAGTTCCACCACCTGCTGCCTGATTTCACCGCGCTGGAAAACGTCGCGATGCCGCTGCTGATTGGCAAAAAGAAACCGGCAGAGATCAATACCCGCGCCAGCGACATGCTGAAAGCCGTTGGCCTCGGTCATCGCGGGAACCATCGTCCGTCTGAACTTTCCGGTGGCGAACGCCAGCGTGTGGCGATTGCCCGTGCGCTGGTGAATAACCCGCGTCTGGTGCTGGCGGACGAACCGACCGGTAACCTTGATGCGCGCAACGCAGACAGCATTTTCCAGCTCCTCGGCGAACTGAACGCCTCCCAGGGAACGGCGTTCCTGGTGGTGACCCACGATCTGCAGCTGGCGCGACGCATGAGCCGTCAGCTGGAGATGCGTGACGGTCGTCTGACGGCGGAACTGACCCTGATGGGAGCCGAGTAATGGCGTCATCGTTATCCTTATTGATCGGTATGCGCTTTAGCCGTGGCCGCCGTCGCGGCGGCATGGTGTCGCTGATTTCCGTGATCTCTACCGTGGGTATCGCGCTCGGCGTGGCGGTGCTGATCGTCGGCTTAAGCGCGATGAACGGCTTTGAACGTGAGCTGAATAACCGCATTCTGGCGGTCGTTCCGCACGGCGAAATTGAACCGGTGAATCAGCCGTGGACCCACTGGAGCGAGGCGCTCACGAAAGTGGAAAACGTGCCGGGCATTGTGGCTGCAGCACCCTACATCAACTTTACCGGCCTGGTGGAGAGCGGAGCGAATCTGCGCGCCATTCAGGTGAAAGGGGTGAATCCGCAGCAGGAAGCGCGTTTGAGCGCGTTGCCACAGTTTGTGCAGAACGGCGCGTGGGCGAACTTTAAAGCGGGTGAGCAGCAGATTATCATCGGCAAAGGTGTCGCGGATGCGCTGAAGGTGAAGCAGGGCGACTGGGTGTCGATCATGATCCCGAACGCCAGCGCCGATCACAAACTCCAGCAGCCGAAGCGCGTGCGTCTGCACGTGACCGGGATTTTAGCCCTGAGCGGTCAGCTCGATCATAGCTTTGCGATGGTCCCGCTGGACGATGCGCGTCAGTACCTGGATATGGCCGACAGCGTCACCGGTATCGCCATTAAGGTCAACGACGTCTTCAATGCGAATAAACTGGTGCGCGACGCCGGTGGCGTGACCAACAACTATGTCTATATCAAAAGCTGGATTGGCACCTACGGCTATATGTATCGCGATATCCAGATGATCCGCGCCATTATGTATCTGGCGATGGTGCTGGTGATTGGCGTGGCCTGTTTTAACATCGTCTCGACGCTGGTGATGGCCGTTAAAGACAAGAGCAGCGACATTGCCGTTCTGCGCACGCTGGGCGCGAAAGACGGTCTTATTCGTGCCATTTTCGTCTGGTATGGTCTGCTGGCGGGTCTGTTTGGCAGCCTCTGCGGCGTGGTGATCGGCGTGGTGATTTCCCTGCAGCTGACGCCGATTATCAACGGCATTGAAAAGCTGATTGGACATCAATTCCTGTCGGGTGACATCTATTTTATTGACTTCCTGCCGTCTGAGTTGCACTGGCTGGACGTTATTTATGTGCTGGTTACAGCACTTTTACTGAGTCTGCTGGCAAGCTGGTATCCAGCGCGTCGCGCAAGCCGAATTGATCCGGCGAGGGTGCTAAGTGGCCAGTAATTACGTCATGATTTAGCGGTTTTCGGGCCGCCAAATCAGAAAGAGGAATGCGTTATGTATTATGGATTTGATATTGGCGGCACTAAAATTGCGCTCGGCGTATTTGATGAACAGCTCAAATTGCAGTGGGAAACCCGTGTACCCACGCCACGCGACAGTTACGACGATTTTCTGAACGCGATCGCCGCCCTGGTGACCGACGCAGACACCCGTTTTGGTGTGAAAGGCTCCGTGGGGATTGGTATTCCGGGGATGCCGGAAACCGACGACGGTACGCTCTACGCCGCCAACGTGCCAGCCGCCAGCGGTAAACCGTTGCGCGCCGATCTCTCTGCTCTCCTTGAACGCGATGTGCGTCTCGACAACGATGCCAACTGCTTTGCCCTCTCCGAAGCCTGGGACGATGAGTTCCGTCAGTACCCTTTAGTCATGGGACTGATTCTGGGGACGGGCGTCGGCGGCGGGATTATCATTAACGGCAAGCCGATTACCGGTCGCAGTTATATTACCGGTGAGTTCGGCCATATCCGCCTGCCGGTGGATGCGCTGGAGGTGGTCGGGCGTGATTTTCCCCTGACCCGCTGCGGCTGTGGGCAGCACGGTTGCATTGAGAATTATCTTTCCGGTCGCGGGTTTGCATGGCTTTACGAACACTTCTATCATCAGAAACGTGAAGCGCCGGAAATCATCACCTTGTGGGAGCAGGGCGATGAACAGGCCCGCGAACACGTTGAGCGCTATCTTGATCTGCTGGCGGTGTGTCTGGGCAATATTCTGACCATTGTCGATCCCGATTTACTGGTGATCGGTGGCGGGTTATCCAACTTTTCGGCGATCACGGAGCATTTGTCCGGGCGACTGCCCCGACATTTGCTGCCGGTCGCCCGCGTACCGCGTATCGAACGTGCGCGTCATGGGGATGCCGGAGGCATGCGCGGTGCGGCATTCCTTCATCTCACCCGCTAGTTATACGAGGTTTTTATGCTGTCGCGTCGGTTAGGTCGACTGAGCCGTTTTCGCAAAAATAAACGCCGCCTGCGTGAGCGCTTGCGCCAGCGGATTTTTTTCAGAGACAGGGTGATGCCAGAAGGTATGGAAAAGCCAAGAGTCGTGGTACTGACCGGGGCGGGGATTTCTGCCGAGTCCGGGATCCGGACGTTTCGCGCCACGGATGGATTGTGGGAAGAACATCGCGTCGAAGACGTAGCAACGCCGGAAGGCTTTGCCCGTAATCCTGAGCTGGTGCAGACGTTCTATAATGACCGCCGCCGTCAGCTACAGTCGCCGGAGATTGCGCCCAATGCGGCGCATCTGGCGCTGGCGAAGCTGGAAGAGGCGCTGGGCGACCGCTTCCTGCTGGTGACGCAGAATATCGATAACCTGCATGAACGCGCCGGGAATCACAATATCATCCACATGCACGGCGAGCTGCTGAAAGTGCGCTGCGCGTGGAGCGGTCAGGTCCTCGACTGGACCGGTGATATCACGCTCGATGACAAGTGCCATTGCTGCCAGTTCCCGTCACCTCTGCGTCCACACGTGGTGTGGTTCGGCGAAATGCCGCTGGGTATGGACGAGATCTACAGCGCGCTGGCAATGGCAGATGTGTTTATTGCGATTGGCACGTCAGGGCATGTCTATCCGGCGGCAGGTTTTGTGCATGAAGCACGGCTGCACGGTGCGCACACGGTTGAGCTGAATCTGGAACCGAGCCAGGTCGGCAGCGAGTTTGAAGAGAAACAGTATGGTCTGGCGAGCGTTGTGGTGCCAGATTTTGTCGAAAAGCTCTTGAAGGGATTGTAATTTTCCCGGCCCTCTTCGTAGGGAAGAGGGCCGGTTAACGCTATCGGCCTGCTTTTAACTTCTGATAATACTCTTCATAAATGCGGCTTGCGTCGCCCACATCGTTTTGCCATTCGCCTTTCTTCACGGTTTCCGCATCCGGATACAGTGATTTATCGTTCGCTACCTCAGGGCTGAGCAGCTTGCGTGCCGCCAGATTTGGCGTCGGATAGCCAATGGTTTCCGCCACCTGTTTTGCCACCTCAGGGCGCAGCAGGAAGTTAATCAGCTTCATCGCACCGTCGACGTTTTTGGCGTTAGACGGAATCGAAAGGCTGTCCATCCAGAAGATCCCGCCTTCTTTCGGCCAGACGACCTGAAGCGGCGTACCGGCCTGACGCGCAACGTACGCAGAACCGTTCCACACCATCCCCAGATTCACTTCGCCTTCCATATACGGGTTAGCCGGGTTATCGGAGTTAAACGCTGCTACGTTTGGCATCAGCTTTTTCAGCTCGTTATAGGCCGCTTCGATCTCTTTCGGGTCGGTGCTGTTACCGGAATAGCCCAGTTTGCGCAGCGCCATCTGGAACACTTCGCGCGCATCGTCCGTCAGCAGCAGGCTGCCTTTGTACTCCGGTTTCCACAGGTCAGCCCAGCTGGTGACGGTTTTCGGGTCGATCTCGTCGCTGTTCACGCCGATGGCGGTTGCACCCCAGATGTAGGGGATAGAGTAGTCATTATTTGGGTCGAACGGCTTGTTCAGCATCTGCGGATCGAGGTTGCCGAAGTGGGTTAATTTCGTCTTGTCGATCTTCTGGATCATGCCCTCTTTGCGCATTTTGTCGACGAAATAGGTGGACGGCACCACTACATCATAGGCGCCGTCTTTGTAGGTTTTGAGCTTGGCGTACATGGTTTCATTCGACTCGTAGGTCGAATAGATCACCTTGATCCCCGTCTCTTTGGTGAACTGTTCAAGCAGGCCTGGCGGCACATACTCGGTCCAGTTGTAGAAGTAGAGCGTCTTACTGTCGTCCGCGTGCGCGGCGCTCATGCCGATTGCGAGAGCACCTGCCGCGAGCAGGTGGCGTGACCATTTTTTCATTTTAACGTCCCCTGAGATTTCGTTGTATCACGAGCAATAATCTGGCTGGCAATCACCATCACCAGCGATAACACCAACAGAATCGTCGCCAGCGCGTTCACCTCCGGTGACACACCGACTTTCACCATTGAGTAGATTTTCAATGGCAGAATTTCATAGCTCGGCCCGGTGACGAAGGAAGAGACCACCACGTCGTCCATCGACAGCGTGAAGCTCAAAAGCCATCCGGCAGCGACCGCCGGCATTGCCAGCGGCAGAATGATTTTGCGCAGAATGGTCATCTCACTCGCCCCCAGATCCTTCGCCGCTTCGAGCATTCGCACGTCAAAGCCCTTCAGACGCGAGTAAACCGTCACCACCACAAAGGGCAGGCAGAAGGTGATGTGCGAAAAGAGCAGCGACCAGAAGCCAAGCTGCAGGCCGATGAGCATAAACAGCACCAACAGTGAAATCGCCATCACGATATCCGGCGACATCATCACCACAAACAGCATCCCGCTGACGAAGGGTTTACCACGAAAACGGTAGCGGTAGAGCGCCACGGCGGTCAGTGAGCCAATCAGCGTGGCGAAGGTCGCCGACGCGATCGCCATCGTCAGAGAGTGCTGTGCCGCCTGCAACAGGCTGTCGTTGTTCATCAGCAGGCTATACCAGTTGGTGGTAAAGCCTTGCCAGTTGATCCCGAAACGTGAACTGTTAAACGAGTTCACGATCAAAATGATAATCGGAATATAAAGATAGGCGTAAATGGCGGTCATGAAACCGCCACGCAGCAGACGACCGATCATTCGAGATCTCCCTGTTTATTCAGCCAGCGGGAGGCGCGCCAGTAGACGAGCAGCATCAGGCCCATCACCACCGTCAGCGTAATGCTGGTGGCAGAGCCGAACGGCCAGTCGCGAATGTTCAGGAACTGACTTTTTATCACGTTGCCGATCAGCAGATTTTTCGCACCTCCCATCAGATCGGAGACGTAAAACAGCCCCATCGCCGGGAGCATCACCAGCAGACAGCCGGCAATAATGCCCGGCATGGTCAGCGGAATGATGATCCTGAGGAAGGTTTGCAGTTTGCTGGCACCCAGATCGCGTGCCGCTTCGAGCAGCGGTTTGTCGAGCTTTTCGATACTGGAATAGAGCGGCATCACCATAAACGGCAGCAGAATATAGACCAGACCGATAATCACCGCGCTCGGGGTAAACATGATGCGGATCGGCGTATCAATCACCCCCAACCACAGCAGAAACTCGTTCAGATAGCCTTTGGTACTGAGAAAAATCTTCAGGCCGTAGATGCGAATCAGTGAATTGGTCCAGAAGGGAACAATCAGCAGAAACAGCAGCAGCGGGCGGATTTTTTGCGGCAGCCGCGCCAGAAACCAGGCGAAGGGATAGCCCAGCACCAGGCAGGCGAGGGTCGCAATCAGCGCCATGTTGAGTGAATGTAGCAGGACCTCAAAGTAGAGCGGGTCCAGCAGGCGTGCGTAGTTATCCAGCGTAAAGACCAGCTTAACGAAACTGGCGTCGTCGCGGGTCAAAAAGCTGGTGCCAATGATCATCAGGTTGGGGAGGAAAACAAACAACACAAGCCAACCCACGATCGTGGCGATCACCACATTCTGGAATTTACTGGTGTTCTTCATCGGCCAGCACAACCTCCCAGCTCTCTACCCAATTAACGACCATTTTCTGATCGAGCGGATGGTCAAAGTCCGGATCGTCCTCGTTAAAGAACTCGCTGACCATCACCATTTTGCCATTTTCCAGCTCAACCACCGACTCCAGCGTCATCCCTTTGTAGTTACGCTCGCGGATGTAGCCGATAAGGCCTTCCGCCTCCGCGGTGTCGTGGATTTCATCGACGCGCAGATCTTCCGGGCGCAGCATCACGTTGAGTTTCTGGCCCTTTTCGACCGCAAAATTAACGTAAATATTGCACTCGCGACCTTCGACGCTGGCGCGCACGCGCTGCTCGTCGAGACGCTCAATGACCGTTGCGTCGAAGATATTGATCTCGCCAATGAAGCTGGCCACAAACAGGTTTTTTGGCTCCTCGTAGATTTCACGCGGCGTGCCATCCTGCTCGATCTTGCCGTCGCGCATCACCACGATACGGTCCGACATGGTCAGAGCCTCTTCCTGATCGTGGGTGACGAATACAAAGGTAATGCCGAGCTTACGCTGCAACGCCTTCAGCTCGTTCTGCATCTGTTTGCGTAGCTTGTAATCGAGTGCGGAGAGGGACTCATCCAGCAGTAGCAGGCGGGGTTTGTTGACCACGGCGCGCGCAATGGCGACGCGCTGTTGCTGCCCACCGGAGAGCTGATGCGGTTTGCGCTGGGCGAACTCGTCGAGCTGAACCATCCGCAGGGCGTCGTTCACCCGTGGGGTAATCTGATCGGCAGGGGTTTTCTGCATGCGCAGGCCGAATGCCACGTTTTCGAACACGGTCATGTGCGGGAAAAGGGCGTAGCTCTGGAAGACGGTATTAACGTGACGATGTTCAGCGGGAACATCGGTGATGTTCTGATTTTCGAGATGAATATGGCCGTTGTCGACACTTTCCAGTCCGGCAATCAGGCGCAGAACGGTTGTCTTGCCGCAGCCCGAGGGGCCTAGCAGCGTGAGAAACTCACCGTTATTGATAGTCAGGTTAAGATCGTCAATGACGGTTTTACCATCGAAACTTTTGCTGATCCCCGACAGAAGAACCAGCGGTGACAGTGTTCCCGGTTGTGTATTCAATTTTTGGCGCTGTCCCATATAAACGCGTCGGTGGGTTTACCGACTGCGGGGTTTGTGTGTAACCACCTTGGTGACTCTTAATGAGGGCGGTCATTCTACGGCAAACCACTGAAATCACCAATCCTTGTGACTGATTGATAAGCTACATTTATTAACGAATCACGACAAAATCGAAAATATTCTCGTTTACGGGATAAAAGTGACCTGACGCAATATTTGGGTTTTGATGCTTACTGATAATGTTGTCACAAAAAGTGAGGGTGACTGCATGGAAAAATTACTTGAGCGTTTTTTACAGTACGTTTCGCTGGATACCCAATCTAAAGCGGGTGTCCGACAGGTGCCGAGCACCGAGGGCCAGTGGAAGCTTTTAAACCTGCTGAAGGATCAGCTGGAAGAGCTTGGTCTGGTCAATGTGACCTTAAGCGAAAAGGGCACTGTGATGGGGACGCTGCCGTCGAACGTAAAAGGTTCGGTTCCGGCGATTGGCTTTATTTCTCACGTCGATACGTCACCTGATTTTAGCGGAAAGAACGTTAATCCGCAGATTGTCGAAAACTACCGTGGCGGCGATATCGCACTTGGTATCGGTGATGAGGTGCTCTCGCCGGTGATGTTCCCGGTGCTCCATCAGCTGCTGGGCCAGACGCTGATCACCACCGACGGTAAAACGCTACTGGGCGCCGACGATAAAGCCGGTGTCGCGGAGATCATGACGGCGCTGGCGGTGCTGAAAGGCAAAAACATTCCGCACGGTGATATCCGTGTGGCCTTCACGCCAGACGAAGAGGTGGGCAAAGGGGCGAAACATTTCGACGTTGAGGCTTTCAACGCGAAGTGGGCCTACACCGTTGACGGCGGCGGCGTCGGAGAGCTGGAGTTTGAAAACTTTAACGCGGCTTCGGTAACCATCAAAATTGTCGGCAACAACGTGCATCCGGGCTCGGCGAAAGGGGTGATGGTCAACGCGCTGTCGCTGGCCTCGCGGATTCATGCGGAAGTTCCCGCTGAGGAGAGCCCGGAGCAGACCGAAGGCTATGAAGGCTTCTATCATCTCACCAGTATTAAAGGCACGGTGGACAGTGCGCAGATGCACTACATCGTTCGCGATTTTGATCGCAAGGCGTTCGAAGCGCGTAAGCGTAAGATGATGGAGATCGCCAAAAAGGTCGGCAAAGGGCTGCACCCGGATTGCTACATTGAGCTGATCATCGAGGACAGCTACTACAATATGCGCGAGAAGGTGATGGAGCATCCGCACATCCTGGATATCGCCCAGCAGGCGATGCGTGATTGCGACATCGAACCGCAGCTCAAACCCATTCGTGGCGGCACCGACGGCTCGCAGCTCTCCTTCATGGGATTGCCGTGCCCGAACCTGTTTACCGGCGGCTATAACTACCACGGCAAGCACGAGTTTGTGACGCTGGAAGGGATGGAGAAAGCGGTAAAAGTGATTGTGCGAATTGCGGAGCTGACAGCGAAGCAGTGAGAAAAGCAGTGCCCGGTAAGCAAAGTGCTACCGGGCACTCGTTCACTCAGTCCTCGAAGAACCAGTACCCGCTATTCACCAGCGCCGCCAGCATGGCGAGGAATGACGGATCTTCCAGCGCATCGCCGAAGGTCTCAGCATTCAGAACCATATGGCTCGCCAGCGCTTCCAGCGCAGGACGGTGCGGGGAATCGAGCTTCTCGCCATTGACGAAGATATCGTCGCCAATGCGCAGTACGCGCAACCCACCCAAACGGACCAGCGAATCACCCTGTTGCAGGGCATCATAAATCTCATCTGGCTGATAAGGCGGCTCGGCGGGAGCGACATCCAGCTCGTGACGCGACTGGCTGACAAACTCCCCAAACCACTGACGGAAATGCTCCGGCTCGTTAATCAGGCCCAGCATCATCTCGCGCAGTTTATCCAGCTCCTGCGGCAGAATGTCGGCAGGGTGCTCGCGCGCAGGAACGTCCGGATCGCTGTAGCGATGGCTGCCCAGTTCGCGCTGCAGAACATAATCAGCAAAACCGCTGATCATCTCGCGCCCGCTCGGCGCACGGAAACCCACTGAGTAGTTAAGGGAGTTTTCCAGGGAATACCCTTCGTGCGGGAATCCTGGCGGGATATAGAGGATATCGCCCGGCTCCATCTCTTCGTCGATGATACCTTCAAACGGGTCGACCTGGAGCAGGTCCGGGTGCGGGCAGTGCTGTTTCATCGGCACTTTCTCGCCCACGCGCCAGCGACGGCGGCCGGTTCCCTGAATGATAAACACATCGTACTGATCGAGGTGCGGGCCAACGCCACCACCCGGAACAGAGAAGGAGATCATCAGATCGTCCATGCGCCAGTCGGGCAGGGCGCGGAACGGATGCATCAGGGCTGCGGTCGGCTCATGCCAGTGGTTCACGGCCTGCACCAGCAGTGACCAGTTGGTCTCGCCGAGGTGATCGTAGCTCTCAAAAGGACCGTGGCTGACCTGCCATTTTCCATCCTGGTGGCTCACCAGGCGGCTGTCGACTTCGTTTTCCATGGCCAGTCCGGCCAGTTCATCCGGGGAGATGGGGTCGACAAAATTGCTGATCCCGCGTTTCAGAACGACAGGGCGTTTTTGCCAGTAGCGTTCGATAAACTCGGGCCAGTTAAGTGTTAAGTGATAATCCATAATTATATTTCCGCAGGCTCTTACTGACTCGGATTATAACGGAAGCGTAAGAGCCTGCGCGCGAGAATCTCGCTTTTTTCACATTCAGTACTAACTATCGTCAGAGGAGGGGTGCTGACGCCCAAAAATCGCCACCATCCGCGCGCCGCCCAGCAGGCTATCGCTGGTTTCGATGCGCCCGGCATACTGATCGACAATCTCCTGCGCGACGGATAGCCCTACACCCTGACCAGGACGCAGCGTGTCGGCACGTTGGCCACGATCAAAAACCACGTCGCGTTTGTTCTGCGGAATGCCGGGGCCGTCATCTTCGACGATAATGTGCAGCTCGTCGTCGGTCTGATGGGCGGAAACTTCGACAAACTCCAGGCAGTATTTGCAGGCGTTATCCAGCAGGTTGCCCATCACTTCCATAAAGTCATTCTTCTCGCCGACAAAACTGATCTCAGGCGAAATATCGAGGCTAATGTTCACCCCTTTACGTTGATAGACCTTATTCAGCGCTGACGTCAGGCTGTCCAGCAGGGGGGCGACGGGGTGCAGTTCGCGGCTGAGCAACGGGCTGCCCGAGCGCATACTGGCGCGGTGCAGGTAGTAACCAATCTGCTGGGAGATGCGGCTGATCTGTTCCAGCATCACCGGCTCGGCGTCGTCCACGCTGAGCTTTGAGCTGCGCATGGATCGCAGCGTGCTCTGCATCACCGCAAGGGGCGTTTTCAGACTGTGAGTGAGATCCGTCAGCGTGGTGCGGTATTTATCGTAACGCTCACGCTCACTTTTCAGCAGGCGGTTAAGGTTGCGCACAAGGCTTGTCAACTCGCGGGTGGTCTGCGGATTGAGTTTATCCCGGTTGTGCTCTTCGAGTTCGCGAACCTCTTTCGCCAGCGATTCGATAGGGCGCAGGCTCCACCAGGCGGCGATCCACAGCAGCGGGATCACCAGCAGCAGGTTAGCTGCCAGAACATACACGAACCAGCTCCAGACCATATAGGATCGTTTCAGCTCAACGGGAATGGTGTCGATCACCACAATCGTGAGCTGCGGCATATCCATGGTCGCCGGATAGAGATTGATCGCCACCGAGTGCGTCATCTCTGTATCGTCGTCATCCGCGCGGATTTCGTCGAGCTGACGCTGCATGGAGGCATCGTTGCCGAGCAGGGAGCTGGTGGAATTCAGGTCGGCCTCAATTTCGTGGAAGCCGTTGGTTTTTAGCCACTCTGGACGAATACTTTTTTCCAGCCACGGGACATGTCGTTGCGCCCACAGCAGTTTGCCTTTCTCGTCGTAGATCAGCGCCATCGTCGGGCTTTGCCGGTCCAGGTTTTCCGGCATCTCCACGCTGATGCGATTATTTTCCCATTTGGCCAGAGTGTAGAAGAGATTGCTCTCGCCGCGCAGCAGGCGGAAGGTGGTTTTATCAAAGCTGACGCTGTAGCCAACCAGCGCCACCATGCCGTAGGCGAGGGAGAGGATCAGCACCACCGCGGCGGTAGCCAGTAAAAAGCGGACCCGCAGCGACAGCGGCAGTAAATGGCGAAGGATTTTCTTCATTTAGCGTAGTTCAAACAGGTATCCCTGACCCCTGACCGTGGTGATGACATCCTGCGGATATTGCGCCTGGATTTTTTTACGTAAACGCCCCATCAGCACATCAATGGTGTGGCTCTCGCGCAGTTCGGCGTCAGGATAGAGCTGGAGCATTAAAGAATCTTTGCTCACCACTTTACCGCTGTTGCGGATCAGCGTTTCCATAATGGTGTATTCAAACGCGGTCAGCTTAATGACTTCGTCATTGATGGAGAATTCGCGACGCGAGAGATCGACCTGGAACGGAGGAAGAGAGATCACCTGTGACGCCAGACCGCTGTTACGGCGCATCAGGGCCTGCATACGGGCAGACACTTCTTCGATATGGAACGGTTTGGTCACGTAATCGTCGGCGCCCGCGCTGAGCACTTCGACTTTATCCTGCCAGCCTTCGCGGGCGGTTAAGACCAGCACCGGGAGGGAGACATCATGGCTGCGCCAGCGACGGATCAGCGACAGACCATCTTCGTCCGGCAGCCCCAGATCGACGATGGCAATATCGGGCAGGTGTTCATTGAGATAATAATCCGCCTCTTTTGCGTCTTCCGCGTCGTCGACCTGATGCCCCATTTCCTGAAGCTGAACTTTCAGGTGATGACGTAGCAATGCATTATCCTCAACAACCAATACGCGCATCATCTCTTCTCCCTAAAATTAATGGTATGAATAGTTTAACGCTGATTATGTTGTTTTGGGGATAAACATTGAGTAAACCGCAGAGGAAGGAACCCTCTTTCCGGGCGGAAAGAGGGTGAGGGGAATTACTTCAGCTCATCAACCATAGCAATGGCGCGACCGATGTAGTTCGCCGGCGTCATTGCTTTCAGACGCGTTTTCTCTTCTTCTGGCACATCCAGACCGTCGATAAACTGCTTCATGCCTTCGGCGTCCACGCGCTTGCCGCGGGTCAGCTCTTTCAGTTTTTCGTAAGGTTTTTCAATGCCGTAACGACGCATCACGGTCTGAATCGGCTCTGCCAGCACTTCCCAGTTGTGATCCAGTTCGTCCAGCAGACGGTCACGGTTCACTTCCAGTTTGCTCACACCTTTCAGGGTGGACTGGTAAGCGATCAGCGCATAACCGATGCCGACACCGAGGTTACGCAGCACGGTGGAGTCCGTCAGGTCACGCTGCCAGCGGGAGACCGGCAGTTTGCTCGCCATGTGTTGCAGCAGGGCGTTCGCCAGACCCAGGTTGCCTTCGGAGTTTTCGAAGTCAATCGGGTTCACTTTATGCGGCATGGTGGAAGAGCCGATTTCGCCCGCGATGGTTTTCTGTTTGAAGTGGTTCAGCGCCACGTAGCCCCACACATCGCGATCGAAGTCGATCAGGATGGTGTTGAAGCGCGCGATGCAGTCAAACAGCTCGGCGATGTAGTCGTGCGGCTCGATCTGGGTGGTGTACGGGTTCCACTGAATGCCCAGAGAGGTCACGAACTCTTCGCTGAACTGGTGCCAGTCCACTTCCGGGTACGCGGCGATGTGGGCGTTGTAGTTGCCAACCGCGCCGTTGATTTTACCGAGGATCTCAACCTGCTCCAGCTGACGATACTGGCGCTCCATGCGGTAGGCCACGTTTGCCATCTCTTTGCCCATCGTCGACGGTGTGGCGGGCTGACCGTGGGTACGGGAGAGCAGTGGAATATCACGGTATTGCACGGCCAGGTCTTTCACCGCGTCGATGATTTTGCGCCAGTAAGGCAGCACCACGTCCTGGCGCGCGGTAGAGAGCATCAGCGCGTGAGACAGGTTGTTGATATCTTCTGAGGTGCAGGCGAAGTGGATGAACTCAGACACCGCGTGCAGCGCCGGAACGCTTTCTACTTTCTCTTTCAGGAAGTATTCAACCGCTTTTACGTCGTGGTTGGTGGTGCGCTCGATGGTTTTAATACGCGCCGCGTCTTCTTCGCTGAACTCCGCGACGATTTTATCAAGGTAATCGTTTGCCTGGGCGTCAAAAGCAGGAACTTCCTTGATTGCTGCCTGGGTAGCTAACTTTTGCAGCCAGCGCACTTCAACCTGTACACGGAACTTCAGCAGACCATATTCGCTGAAGATCCCGCGCAGCGCGCTGACTTTATCGCCGTAACGTCCATCGACAGGGGAAACGGCGGTCAGTGAGGATAATTCCATAATTCGCAACTCCGGGAGGTTAACAATGAGCAAGAATTTGTTTTGCCTGAGTCGTCAGGCGATTACGAGAGAACATTAACTGCAGTCGGCCACCGCCAACCTGTTGCCACAGTACGGCGGCACGAATCCCGGCCAGCAGCGAGGCGCGAACTTTCGCCTGTACCTGTGGGCTTTGCAGCACGGCAGGGGAGCCGGTGACCTGGATGCGTGGCCCAAGCGGGCTGATGACATCGACATAAATCGCGGCCATCGCACTCAGGAGGGTTTCAGACTGCAAATCAAAATGGTCGAGCTGACGCTGCAGCCCGGCGATGCGGTTGCCGAGCGTATCCATCGCCCCTTTCGCGCTGTTGAGCTTACGCTCCAGCACCATCAGGCTCAACGTGTAGCGGGTCAGTTCTGCATTCAGCCCCTGGCGGTTGCTGGCATTGAGCACGCCGAGCAGGGTTTCGAGACCGAGGCGAAGATTCGTTTCACTGCCACCGAACACACCGAGCGTAGAGCCGGGGTTAAGGTCAATAACGCTGTTGAGCGAAACGTGCAGCGCGTCAGCATCGCAATGACCCTGATGCGCCAGCTGTTGCACCAGACGGGCTGACTGGCAAATTCCTGCCAGTGCCAGGGTGATGTCATAATAATTCTTCGCCACACAGGCTCCTTTTGGTGTGCAATCGGTTTAAACAGCGGCCAGCGGGAGACGCTGTTCAATGATCCCGCCGCCGAGGCAGATTTCGCCGCTGTAGAAGACGGCGGACTGGCCAGGGGTAACGGCAGAGACAGGCTCGTCGAAACGCACTTCGATGCGTTCGTCATCAATAGCCGTTACGGTGCAGGGGATATCAGTCTGACGATAGCGGGTTTTCACCGTGCAGCGCAGGGTGCCGGTGAACGGTTCGCGATCGACCCAGTGCAGTTGCTGGGCAATAAGGCCGACGGACATCAGACGCGGATGTTCGTGCCCCTGAGCCACAACCAGAATATTGTTTTCAACGTCTTTATCGACCACGTACCACGGCTCTTCGCTGCCGTCTTTGGTGCCGCCGATGCCCAGCCCTTTACGCTGGCCGAGGGTGTGATACATCAGCCCCTGATGCTCGCCGACGTCATCGCCGTCAACGGTGATAATTTTGCCCGGCTGCGCAGGCAGATAGCGGCCGAGGAATTCGCGGAATTTACGTTCGCCGATAAAGCAGATGCCGGTAGAGTCTTTTTTCTTCGCGGTAATCAGATCCAGATCTTCAGCGATTTTACGCACTTCCGGTTTTTCCAGTTCACCGACCGGGAACAGGCTTTGCGCAATCTGCTCGTGGCCCAGGGTGTAGAGGAAATAGCTCTGATCTTTGTTACCGTCGAGACCGCGCAGCAGCTGGCTTTTGCCATCCACATCGGCACGACGCACGTAGTGGCCGGTCGCGATAAAGTCCGCGCCCAGATCTTCGGCGGCGAATTCGAGGAACGCCTTGAATTTGATCTCTTTGTTGCAGAGGATATCCGGGTTCGGAGTGCGGCCCGCTTTGTACTCTTCGAGGAAGAGTTCGAACACGTTGTCCCAGTACTCTGCAGCAAAGTTTACGGTATGCAGCTCAATGCCGAGTTTGTCGCACACGGCCTGCGCATCCGCAAGATCCGCCGCAGCCGTGCAATATTCCTCGCCATCATCTTCCTCCCAGTTCTTCATGAACAGGCCTTCCACCTTATAACCCTGCTGTTGCAACAGGTAGGCGGAAACGGAGGAATCGACACCGCCGGACATGCCGACGATTACTTTTTTCTGGCTGTTATCTGACATGGAATACTCACGACATTGAACTTAAAGGCGGCGTATTCTATCACGCGCCCCCGGTGTTGGCACCCTCTGTAAACGGCCAGTTAAATTCCGCGATCACCTCAAGCGGCAAGCGGCTGCCGGACTGGTAACAACGAATACTTTCGGCAACCAGCGGTGAGCGCAGGTTTGGGGCATTCAGGATTTCATCAGCAGTGACCCACAGGCAACGATCGATGTCGTCATCGTGCGGTTCAGTGGCGCACATTTCGTTAAGTTCGACGACGAACAAAAAGCGCAGGAAGGGCGTGCGATCGGGGGCGATCCACTGATGCAGACGAACAAAGTGCTGCGGCTCGGCATGAATGCCGGTCTCTTCCCACAGCTCACGGCGGGCGGCCTGCACCAGCGTTTCGTCGGCTTCGAGATGGCCTGCAGGCTGGTTCCACAGCGCTTTCCCGTTGATGGTCTCTTCTACGACCAGAAATTTTCCTTCGGCGTGAACTACGCAGGCGACGGTAACGTGTGGTTTAAACATCTGTTCTCCTTAGATTGAATCGATCGGAATCTCTCGCCACTCACCGGACGCCAGCGTGTCCAGCGTCAGGGAACCCATCGCATAGCGTATCAGACGCAAGGTTGGGAAACCGACATGCGCTGTCATGCGTCGCACCTGTCGATTCCGTCCTTCGTATAAGGTGATTTTCAACCAGCTGGTGGGGATAGTTTTGCGCTCGCGAACGGGCGGATTGCGCGGCCACAGCCACTGCGGTTCCTCGACCCGTTCGACGCCTGCGGGCAGGGTGGGACCGTCATTGAGCGTAACGCCATTGCGCAGAGCCTCGACCGCGTCCTGCGTCGGCTCGCCTTCCACCTGCACGTAGTAAATTTTGCCGGTACGTTTGCCTGGCTGAGTCAGCTGCGCCTGGAGCTGACCGTCATTGGTGAGCACCAGCAGCCCTTCGCTGTCGCGGTCCAGACGGCCTGCGGCGTAAATTCCTTGTAACGGGATGTAATCTTTTAGCGTGCTGCGTCCCGCCTCGTCTGTGAACTGCGGCAGCACATCGTAGGGTTTATTGAAGATAACCAGCCGCTTCGGTCCAGTGTCAGGCTTTTTTTTGGCGTTGCGTCGGGTGCTGAATCGTTCAACTTGGTGATTTCTAAAAGAAGTTTTGTTCATAGTGTTTTCAGAATGAATGTATTCACGCATTATAACGGAAATTCATGAGTGATTGGCGCGAGCCAGATATTCGAGTAGTATGAGGTCGCATATTACAACTCATTAACAAAAAACCAGAAGCGCTCGAAGGAGAGGTTAATGGAAAGCAAAGTAGTCGTTCCGGCGGAAGGTAAGAAGATCACCCTACAAGATGGCAAACTGAACATCCCTCACAATCCAATCATTCCTTTCATTGAAGGTGATGGTATCGGTGTGGATGTGACGCCAGCCATGATTAAAGTGGTGGATGCCGCCGTACAGAAAGCCTATAAGGGCGAGCGGAAAATTTCCTGGATGGAAATCTATACCGGCGAAAAATCTACCCAACTGTATGGCCAGGATGTCTGGCTGCCAGAAGAAACGCTGGACCTGATTCGTGATTACCGCGTTGCCATCAAAGGCCCGCTGACTACCCCGGTCGGTGGCGGTATTCGTTCCCTGAACGTGGCACTGCGCCAGCAACTTGACCTGTACGTATGTTTGCGCCCGGTGCGCTACTACGCAGGCACGCCAAGCCCGGTGAAACACCCTGAACTGACCAACATGGTTATCTTCCGTGAAAACTCCGAAGACATCTATGCGGGCATCGAGTGGAAAGCCGACAGCGCCGAAGCTGAAAAAGTGATCAAATTCCTGCGTGATGAGATGGGCGTGACGAAGATTCGTTTCCCTGAACATTGCGGCATCGGCATCAAGCCGTGCTCCGAAGAAGGCACTAAACGCCTGGTTCGTGCAGCCATCGAATACGCTATCACCAACGATCGTGATTCCGTGACCCTGGTTCACAAAGGCAACATCATGAAGTTCACCGAAGGCGCTTTCAAAGACTGGGGTTACCAGTTAGCGCGTGAAGAGTTTGGCGGTGAGCTGATCGACGGCGGCCCATGGGTGAAAATCAAGAACCCAAATACCGGCAAAGAGATCGTGGTCAAAGACGTGATCGCCGATGCGTTCCTGCAGCAGATCCTGCTGCGTCCAGCTGAATACGACGTGATCGCCTGTATGAACCTGAACGGTGACTACATCTCCGACGCCCTGGCAGCCCAGGTTGGCGGTATCGGTATCGCCCCAGGCGCAAACATCGGTGACGAGTGCGCACTGTTCGAAGCAACCCACGGTACAGCACCTAAGTATGCAGGCCAGGATAAAGTGAACCCAGGTTCCATCATCCTTTCCGCAGAAATGATGCTGCGTCATATGGAATGGTTCGAAGCCGCAGACCTGATCGTTAAAGGTATGGAAGGCGCGATCAACGCGAAAACCGTAACTTACGATTTCGAACGTCTGATGGAAGGCGCTAAGCTGCTGAAATGCTCAGAGTTTGGCGACGCGATTATCGCGAACATGTAACCCTTAAAATGTATTAAACAATAACGGGAGCCATTAGGTTCCCGTTTTTTTTGCCTCTCAAAATTCCTTCCCCAAAACTCTCCCCAAAACGTTTCCCCAAAACCCCTCGATTTTCACCCGGTTTTTGAGTCAATAACTACCCAGTCTTTCCCTCTATCATCGTTGTATTTGTCGGTCTGTTTTCTGGATTTATGGCCCAGCAACTTCTGAGTATCTATCCCTTGTTCTCTATACAGTCGCTCTGATAAAGACCGCTGTTCATGGAAGGTTGGGGCAGTGCCTTTTTCCCAGTCAATGCCACATTTATTCCTGGCCTTTTTAAATGTCGTGGTCAGGCTACTGCTGGAAACTCCATCTCCCCTGGTGGCTTGTGAGGTAGAGTGACGAAAGTGAACAAGGTATTTGCTGACCACGGCATCCCGGCATTTTGAGATAACATCTCTCAGCGTTAAATTTAAGATATCGCATTTCAAATTGAGAGGGATCGCCAATCTTGAACCTGTTTTTTCTTGTTCTATGTGGAGCATGTCATCCCAAATATCGGAGAATTTCATTTTACAGATATCTCCCAGTCGTTGACCTGTAACTAAAGCCAGTAGCATTCCGGTTTGCAAATAAGGTTGCTGATTTTCTGCCGCCTCATAGATTTTACGCCATTCCTCATAAGACAACCGCTGCCGGGTAACTCTATTTCTGGGCTGTTTGGTAGCCATGGCTGGGTTATACCCAGGCGGAACATGGCCTGAATGTTGTGCTTCTTTAAACACATCAATTAAAACCATGCGGACAACCTGAGCCATTCGGTTATGACCTTCTGCCTTTATGGCATCGGTGATTTCAGCAATATCTAAAGTAGAAATATCTTTAAGGTGCTGCATTCCGCAATGTTCTCTGAACAATCTAAGCGGCTTATTCTTCTGAAGGAATGAATTAGGCCTCAGCTCATTGTTTTTCACTCGTTCCTCTTGGATCGAAATATATTTATCTATCCATTCAGTCACGGTGATGTCGGTTCTTTTCCCTTTCATTCTTGCAAGACGATCGTTCACACTGAGAATCTGCCTTGTTCTCTGCTCTGCAATAATTGTGTTCGCTTCCGTCGCAACTTGCTTCGCTTCTGCTTCATCTGTTCCAAGACTATGAAAACGGCCTGAGATCGGGTGTTTGTATTGCCAGTAAACTTTACCTGTCCGCTTATCTAGTTTGCAGTAAAGGTTAGGAATTGAGATCTTGTGAGAGCGTGGTCTAGCAGCCATCAGAAATTATCCGTTTTAATCTGGGGTTAGAATTCGCAGGGAGAGCAGGGGCGGCAATAATGCCAACGTAACGAGCCTCACGATCAACCATCCAGTTTCGTCCAACCTTAACAGCTGGTGGGGCGATCATTTTTCCTTTGGCATATTTTTTGAGTACTCGCTCACTTGGGGCTTGGTCCCCGAACTCATCCTTAGCCCAGTCAATTAAAGACATCATGCGTGACATAGGTTTCTCCACTTTTCCGGCTGCACCCGGCTACTGTTTATTGAATATGCAAGATGAACATCCACCACGAAGACCATCATTGCAGGTACGACATCTTTTTGTTTCAGTGTGATAAAGCTGGTGGACCATCTCCTTAGGTACCAACACCGGCATAGGCACCCGAATTACCAGAGCGCGCAGACGTTCGATCTCCACTGCATGCTCCAGAGCGATTTCTTTCCAGTCGTGCGCTTCGGCCATCCACCATGCAACATCGGCTTTAAGGCGGCGCGTACGCCGCTGTTTGAGTTTGCTCACCATGGCAGCCATCCCATTTGCTGAAGCGCACCGATCGCCAGCAGCACGAACATGATTGCGTCGAATGGGTTAGGCATCGATATTCACCTTGATAGCGAACACTTTCACCGGGTCAGGCCCAAAGTGAGGATGCGTTATCACCTTCACTTCGTAGCCACTGTACGGAACGTCGATACGCTTGCTCGCGTCGTCGCGCTTTGGATAACCGCGGGTGATAATCAAGCGGTCGAAGCGGCGTGGAAGTTTTTGGTTGTGGCCATGCGAGAGCCTGCGACACCAGTAAGGATTAACCAGCCGATACTCTTCGGTTTTCTCGCCGCGCTTCATCTGGTCGAAGTATTCACCGTTCACTGCCAGTTGCAGGTTAGCCATTCTTATCCTCCTGCTGCGGTGCAGCTGCGAGCATGGCCGCCCACTGATGGTCGGGGCTAACGTACTGCTCACTTTCATCATTAGCTTTGTGAAATGCTTTACGCATGGCTACCGTCGGCTCAACCGGCACAGCCACCAAGCCTTTAGGCAACTTGTAAGCCGTCGTTACAGGTTCGGCACCCTGAAACATGGCGGCGCGGCAGGCGTTCCATGTGTGCATCACGGCGTCGGCCATATCGCTAGCCTCAGGGAGCGTGCCGAGTCGTTTAAACGCAGCAGTATAATTAATCTCAGGAGGCACTACCGGCGCTGGCGGGGCGGTGAATAGCTTTGTACCTGGCGCGAATTGTTGATTAAGACGGCGGTATGCAAGCGCATCACCACCATCTCAGACGGTAATCACTGGCTCAGCTTCGAGCGATGCCAGCGCGATACGCGCCAGCTCAAGCTCTATCGACCAGGTGCGCTCTTTGAGTGGTTCTAACTCTCCGGCTAGCATCATCTCTGCAAACTCAATGCGCGCGTGCGCAGAAGCGATAAGCTGTTCTTTGGTGAATGTGGTCATATCAATCTCCTTTGGTGGTGATGCTGATGCCAGCCGCGCGAATGGCGTCGGAACACTCTTCAAGTGCAAAGTTATATTTATCAGCAGCCATTCCGTAACCTTTAGGATACGGCGCTGGAAGCGTCACCTCCCGCGCCTCCAGCTCAGCAATCCGCTTCTCTGCGGCTTCCCTGCGGCTATTTGCGCAGTCATACCGCTGCGTCCATGAGCTAACTTCTGTGAATAGAAGATCGTGCAATTCAGCATTCCGCCGCTCTGCGGCTTCCAGCTTCTCGCTGTGAGCCGCTTGCCATGCTTCCCACATGCCATCCAGCTCGGATTCATCATCGTCAACTTTATAGCCATCACCATCGCGCCAGGATTCCCATCCAAAGCGCGGCGGGTTTCCGTTGTGATAATTCAACTCCCACCAACGCTCGAATATCTCGCGCAGTTCAGGCAGTGCCTGCTTATTCGTTGTCATGCTCATATCAGCGCATCCTTTCCAGAGTGACGCCAGCGCGAACCAAATCGCGGCAGTGACTGATTATTTCCGCGCGAGACGCTCCCCGCCACGGCGAATAGAATGGCGACTCGTCAATCTCAACATCAGAACCCCAGCCTGCGGCATCATGGGCTTTGCAGATGCCTTCCCAGTCAGTTGTGTTGTCAATCAACCACGAGTAGAGAAGCCACTCACAATCCATGTAATCACTTTCGCCGTAGTAGTCTGGTCCGAACCATACGACGTGCTGCTCGTGCCATACGGTGCCGCGATATGATTTGAAGCTATCCTCCTCAACTGTGAAATCATTGCCACGAAGGCTGGGGTAAAGTGCCAGCAGCAGCTCTTTTGCGATCTTCGAAATCTTCTTCTCGATACGCGCTTTTTTGTTTGCTTCCCTGCTCATGCTGCACCTCCCTGGCGAAGTTGGGCGGCGAACTCGTTAGCTACTGCTGAATATGGATGCTCATGACCGCCAGCCACCTTCAGGCTGGCAGCAAACATCTCCACACCCTTAGCCTGGGCTTCAGCCATAACAGCTTCGGTCGCCGGGATTCTCGACTTGATAGCGTCCTCTGCCTCTTCCCGCGTCAGGAATCCGCTCTTGCCGTCGTTACTAACCATCTGGCTGTCAAACCACGGCTGAAGTTCTGCCACGGTGATTTCGTCAGGAATATCAGCACCAGCTTCGTCTGTTGTACCTTCCAGCCAATCGCGTGCCGCTTTGATATCTCCCCGAGAAATACAGACCAATGCAGCCTGAGCGCCAAGCATGGTCTTATGGAACATCCATGAGGTGTTAAGCTCGCGTGCAGCTCCATTGAGCAGATACGCACACTCCGCAGCCAGCTTCTCAACCTGCATCTGCAGATTCTCGATAGTCGCATCAGCAGCGCGAAACTCACGCTGAGAATCAGCAAGCTTTGAACGGGTATCACGCACTTCCATAACAGCTACCTGTACTGCATAGGCGAACATCGCAGCACCACGATCTTTAATCTCTTCACTTGTGCGCTGCATGTTGACGGCCACAGTCATCAGTTCATCCAACTGTTCGCCGGTCATTGGTTTATTGGTTGTTGTCATGATGATTTTCCTGCTGAATTTTGTGTTGTTTAACAAAGTAGGCCACTGCCTTTGATTGGCTGGCGACAATGGTTTTGTCACCCATGTCCAGCCAAACGGTTTTGCCGCGGTAGAGTGAGGCCCGACCAATGTCATTACCATTGAGCATCACATACAGCGTTCGTCCGCGAATTTCTGTTGTTGGGACTGGCTGTGACAACCGATACGCTTCACGCGCTTCAGCAATAGCCTTGTGCTCGTCGATAATCGCCAGAGCTTCAGCAAGCGCAGCACCTTCAAGAGTGAAAACACCTTCTTCACTGATCGCTGCCTGAGCCATTAGCTCGACGAACCGGCGCGCGCTCTTGATGCTCAGTTCCGGCGCGATAGAGCTACGGGTAACTTTTGCTTTCCCCTGCGCAGCGGCAACTGCTTTATCGTGCTGGAGAACCTGGCCAGCCTGTTCGCCATACTCACGAACGCGGTCAACAGCAACGTCAACAGAGACAGCACCAGATTTAACTTCCTGCTGCACGTCGTGATTCGCTGTGCTGAGGGTTAGCAACTTCTCGACGGTGGCCACTGACTTATTGACCAGCTTTGCTATCTCGCTGGTGGTCTGGTTGAACGCGTTGTGCAGCTCCTGAATGACTGCTGCCTGTTCCATGTCTGAAAGGGGGAGCTGGTTATTACTGGTCATGATGCGCGCCAGACGCTGCACATCGTTACCGTTGAAAGGCATGATGTGAATGCGGTCTACTGGCTTACCAGCTTCAGCACAGCGAGCAAAGCAGCGACGGCGGCGGTGGCCTTCAACAACCCATACACCACCTTCATCGCGTGCGATAACTTCCAGAGGGGGAACTGCACCGCCGTTCATCAGGTACTGGAACAGGTCATCGTCGGCCAGGCGGGTACGCTCATCATCGTCATGGCGCTTATTGAAACCTTCACGAACGTGGATATCGTCCAGGCTGATAAACATCCCGGTATCGGTGCGTTTAATCAGACCAGACTTGGTCATCTGCTTAAATGAGTTAGCCATTAGAGCGCAGCCTCGTTATTCATGGAAAAGACAACAGGGTGCAGTTCTCGCAATTCGCGTTGTGCTTCAAGTGAGTGAACGTTCGTTGGTGTCTTTGTGCGACGTTCTTCGAGACGGTCACATTCTTTGGCCCAACTGGCGACATCTTCACGCAGGGTAGCGTTTTGCTCAGTCAGAGTTTTACGCTGCGCCATTGCTTCACAGAGCGCGACGCTGGTGTAGTCCAGACGGTTAGCCAGTTCGTTCATCAGTTGAGCTGATGCAATAGGCAGGTAGTTAGCAGCGGTACGAGCAGCATCGATAAGTTGCTCGCGGGTCATACGCGGTTGTAACTCGGTGACGTTCTGTGTGTTCGTCATGGATAGTTTCTCCGTGTTATATGCGTCCTGCACGACGCTGAATTTTGGTTGCACGAATCCCTCGCCAGATGGCGACAGAAAAAAGTGGTTTTCGTTTTAGTAAGCACCCAACCAGGGCACTTAGTGAAACGGGCGACTGCCATCGCCGGTTAGCTTCTCCACAATTGAGAGCGCGTTCCCCTGAGTTGATTTAACGACTGAGGCCTCTCAGTAAAAAATGCAGAACGCGCTTTCAGTTGTGAAAAAAGTGCGGTGGCCAGCAAGGAAAATAATCAAATCACTGCCACCGCCAAAACTACACACAGCATCGTTGTTACAGGTACTACGGGTTTACCACGGTCCTACGTGATTGGGTTGTGGCGCTGGGACTCGAACCCAGATAACGTCTGGCCAGCCGCATGAGATACTCCAGGTTATGATCCTTAAGTAGTGCTCAACTCCTCACACAAGAGGCGCTCTATCCAATTGAGCTACATCCACAACGTTGAGAGCACTAAATGATGCTTCTAAACAGCTATCGGTTGGGCATCACGTGGCGTTGGCCTGGTGTGCTTATTCACAGATAGCGCTCTCATCGTTGCATCCTCGTCTCTTCCGAGGTGTCACACCGGATCGCCACGCTGGTGAAGCGTCTCAGACTGTAGTACATAATTGGCTTGCACATTCCGGCTACCCGGTGGAGGTACTGCCAACAAGGAATCCACCGGACCGCTGCGACACATGTGCCATATGCCGAACTTCTAATCTACCGATGGTCTTAAACATCATCACCCCGGCGTATAATGAGTATCACCATTAGTGATTAATTGGTCAACACCTATAGTGATAAAAATATAACCGTTAGTGCTAACTTGATGATAATTAAGGTGAAAAAAGATGCAAAAAAAAGGAGCCGATTGGCTCCTTATTCGAAGATGTTTTCAGGCCATTGGGCCTTTACTACTTTTCCTATTATTCGGCAATTTTCACTACATTCAATGGCTTGATATCGAGGGCTAGGGTTAAGTGGCTCAAGCCAGGGCTTGCCATCTTCCCTGACAAATCGTTTAAAAGTAACTTCTGAATCATTAAAGATTCCTGCTACGCAAAAATCGCCAGCCTCAACATCCTGCTCAGGGTCAATAAGAATCAGCATTCCTTCTGGGAAACTCGGTTTTACGCCCGGTGGAGCTGTCATTGAATGACCAGATACTTCCAGCCAGAAAGCTGAATCGCTAGCTTTCACAGTAGTAGAAACCCAATCCTTCGCGTCTCTCTCTGTGTAGGAACTAACAGGACTGAAGGAGCCAGCCTGCACCTCAGTTAAAAGCGGATACTCGTAAACGGATGAGTGGTTTCTTCCATTTGCGATTGCTTCAAACATCTCGGCGATCTCAGTCGCAAGAGAAGGGCTAAAGTCATCAACTTTGACCCCCAAAATTTTGGCGAACTGCGCGGCGTGTGTTGCATTGATGGCATTTGTTCCATTCAGCAGCTGAGCCACGCCGCTCTGACCCATCCCCATTTGCTCGGCCAAAGTTTCCTGAGAGAGGCCCAGTGTTTTCTTCTTAGCCTCAAAAATAGCTTTTAGTCTGCTGGCATCTGCCAGTTGTTCTGTGGTCAATGGTTTCTTTTTCATACACATAATTTATCACCGCAAGGCATAATCACCAATCACCGCTAGTGTTGACATATTTATCACTAACAGTGATACTCCTTATGTGCAAACCATGAGGACAACAGATGAAGATTATTCCGCTCTCTGATTATGTTCTGGCTAATGGCCAGGCAAAAACAGCTGAGGCATTGGGGATTTATCAGAGTGCAATTAGCAAGGCTCTGAAGCATAAGCGAAGGGTAAATATTTTGGTTAGTGAGAACGGGAAGATTGAAGCCGAAGAGATTCGTTCTTTCCCGAGCAAAGCCAAAATTGATAGCCCCGATGCTGTTCCTAAACCTTAAACCACCTTCAGTTGATAAATAACTACCAAAGGAAAAACAACATGGTAGAGCCAAGTTTGAAAGAAGTAGTTAAGGCTATGTGCAAAGCGTATCCAGGAGGCCGTGAGGCGATGGCTGGTGCAATTGGCATGTCCGTTACTGAGTTCAACAACAACCTGTACGAGAAAAATGGCTGCCGGTTCTTTGAAGTGAATGAATTGGAAGCGATGGAAGATATTTCAAATACATCTCTCCTGGCTGATTACTTCGCCAAGCGTCGCGGCGCTTTGCTGGTGGACGTTCCGCAACTGGAAGACCTGGATCGTGTGGACTTGTTTACCAGAGCAATGAGAACCGCAGCTGCTCGGGGTCAGGTTGATCAGATTATTCAGGAAGCTCTGGAAGATGGGGTTATTGAGAAGCATGAAGCTGAAGAGATTGAGCAGCATCACCGCCGCCATCTGGCAGCACGAGAAGAAGAAATCCGCGCGATTGTCGCTTTGTTCAGCCGTAAGAAAAGTCAAAAGAAGTGACGCCCGCGAGTGTGCAGCTCCGGGCGTCGTGGCGTGTCGTATCAGTGGAGAAACTAAACGCATGAACAGTTTAAACCGAATGAGACCAGCTAAGCAATTCCGATGCCTTCCGCTGGTGGGTAAAGACTCTCACTTCGGCTATGTCGAAATAGTACGTGGAGAGGACGGGAGCCACAACTACCAGGCATGTGCAGGTGTGGTAGGGACATTTGCTCAGATGAACGAGAAGGGGCGCGAGGAATGGCTGAAGTTAACCGGCAATTCAGAGACCACCGAGGTATCCCCGTGCGGGTTATCAGATGGGAGCCAGAGACTCGACGCGTTATATACCTTCGCGAAGGGTACGATCATGAGTGCTTCAGCCCTCTTGAGCAATTCCAGCGCAAATTTACAGAGTTAAAGGACGACCATGAGCCTGTTGATGCCATCCCGGCCGATAGTGATAAACCCTGACCTTGCGTACAGCATTGGCCTAAATGAGGCGATTGCGTTGCAGCAGGTGAACTACTGGCTGAAAGAAACCTCCTCCGGACTGGAGCGTGACGGCGTGCGCTGGATTTACAACACGAATGAGCAATGGCTGGAGCAGTTCCCGTTCTGGTCTGAGTCCACTCTGAAGCGCACCTTCACTCGTCTTAAAGCGCTTGGCGTGCTCAAAATTGAGCAACTGAATAAGTCTCAGCGCGACATGACGAACTACTACACGATCAACTACGAAAGTGAGCTTTTAGATGAGGTTAAAGTGACCAAATCGAAGAGTTCAAAATGCACTCGTCCATCAGGTCAAAATGAACCGATGGAAGAGGTCACAGTGACACGCTCCATCGGGTCAAAACGAACCGCTGTCATCAGGTCAAAATGCACTGATGTTCTTACAGAGAATACAACAGAGAATACTACAGATATAAAAAACACTATTTGTCCGGTTGCGACGCAACCAGACCCTGAAGTGTTGATCACTGACAACGCCATTCTCGTTTTGACTCATCTGAACCAAGTCAGTGGTTCCCGATACCAGAAATCCAAAACCTCTCTGGAGAACATCCGGGGCCGACTTCGTGAAGGTTACAGCGTTGATGATCTCAAGCTGGTAATTGACCTCAAGCATGAGCACTGGAATGGCAATGACGACCAGTACCAGTACATGCGCCCTGAAACCCTGTTCGGCCCGAAAAAATTCGAATCCTACCTGCAAAGCGCTACTCGCTGGGAAAGCAAAGGTCGTCCAAAGCGTCAGGAGTGGAGCGGAAAACGGGATGAAGGGGTTTTCAAAACCAGCTTTCAGAATACAGATTACAGCGAGATTCCTGCAGGCTTCAGAGGAGCTAACTGATGAGCAGCCTGATGAAAACCCTTGAGATGTTCATTGCTGAGAATCCTGGCTTAACCAGCCGTGAGATTGCCGAAGCGTTTGCTGATTACTCTGTCGACGCTGTCCAGCGCACCGTGTGCCGTCTTCACGAATACAACTTCACCACCCGTGAGTGGAATGGTAAGCAGTTCCTGTATTACGCGATGTCAGATAGTGCTGCTGGCGGACGCCGTGAAGTCCCTGCTGATAAACACGTAGTAGCAATGATTGATCAGGCGAAAGAGTTACAGAACCGTGGTCTTTACCGCCGTGCTGCCACTCTCTGGCTGGAAGCATTCCAGCGCTCTCAGATTTTGACTGAGCGTGAACGCTGTCTGAAAGAGCGCCAGCGCTGTCTGCGCAAAGCCGTATCAACGAGCAAAGCAGATGGCTCATGGTTCCTGGCTGGCCGTTACGCAGGGGAAAACTGATGAAATATTCACTGATTTACGCTGATCCTGCCTGGGAGTATGGCAACACCATCAGCAACGGCGCAGCCGGGAACCATTACGGGACGATGAAGCTTATCGACATGAAGCGCCTGCCGGTGTGGGAACTCGCTGCTGAAGATGCCCTGTTGGCCATGTGGTTCACCGGAACGCACACCCGCGAGGCGATTGAACTGGCTGAAGCATGGGGCTTTAAGGTTCGAACCATGAAGGGATTCACCTGGGTGAAGTTCAACCAGCTGGCGGAGCAGCACATCAACAAAGCACTTCAGGCTGGCGAAGTAGAAGACTTTTACGACTTCCTCAACCTGCTGAACGTTCAGACCCGGATGAATGGTGGGAACTACACCCGAGCCAATACCGAAGACCTGCTGATCGCTACCAGGGGAAATGGACTGGAACGCCAGTGCGCCAGCATCAAGCAGGTTATCTACAGCCCACTCGGTGAGCATAGCCAGAAACCAGCAGAGGCACGTTTCCGTCTTGAGCAACTTTATGGCGACGTTCCGCGCATTGAGCTGTTCAGCCGCAGCGGCGCTACTGGCTGGGACCATTGGGGAAATCAGGCAGAGTCTCCGGCAGTTGATCTCTTACCTGCCTGTGTGATTCCAGTCATTGAAGGTGGGGAGCGTGCAGCATGATTTACGATCTCAAATTACCTCACTGGGCATCATTACTTCCGTGTCCATTTTGTGGCAGTGAGTCCCTCTTGTCGGCTGATGGTGACGGTGTTTATGCCGGTTGTTCTAGCCCTGATTGCTCAATAAATCCAATAACGCAGACGTATGCGTTAAAGCGAGATGCTATTCGTGCCTGGAATAGGAGGGCTGGAAGTGAATCAGGAAACTGAGAACGCGATCCATGCTGAGGCGAAACGCTGTAGTGATGCTATCCAGGCAGCCATGAAGAAAAAGCCAAAGCCTAAATTCGACAGCGTCAGCAAGCCCTTGCTCAGCAAGCACTACGAGAAGGTAAAGCCACTGGGTATCACCTTCATTAAATTTGTCAGTGTCATTGGCCGCCTGAATGGGCGTTATGGAGTGGAATCATGATCGGATTAACCGAGCGTCAAAGTGAAGTTTTCAACGCCATCAAAGACTATCAGGCCCGCTTAGGTTTCCCTCCGACAGTTAAAGAGCTGGCTGAACTGATTGGGGTGTCGTCTCCGAACGCCGCCGCTGATCACGTCAATGCACTCAAGCGTAAGGGCTATCTCACTGTGGCTCCGGGTGCCGCACGGGGTATCTCTCTGGTTGAGCAGAAACCCAAGCGAATTCCACTGGGGTTAAACGACCAGGTGAAAATAAGGATATTTGAACCCGGCATTCAGCACCTTAAACGCCACTATCAGGAACTTAATATTCCGTACGAAGCCCCGAAACTCGACAGCGACGGTTACGCCACGATGACCCTATGGTACGTAATGAGCACCTTTGGGGAAATCCTTTACAACGGCGCGCCACACGCATTCGAGTTGGCGATTGATCTGGAGGCCAAATGAAACTGATCCTGCCGTTCCCGCCGAGCGTCAATGCCTACTGGCGATCACCAAACAGCGGCCCTCTGAAAGGCCGCACGATGGTTAGTGCTAAAGGGCGAACATTCAAGAGTGCAGCCCGCGCAGCGATTATTGAGCAGTTACGGTGTTTGCCTAAACCCTCGGCAGCACCGGCATCAGTTGAGATCACCCTCTATCCACCGGACAGCCGCAGCCGCGACATTGATAACTACAACAAGGCGCTGTTCGACGCGCTCACACACGCTGGCGTCTGGGAGGATGATAGTCAGGTGAAAAGGATGCTGGTGGAATGGGGACCACAGGTGCCGGGTGGAAAAGTCGAGATAACGATCACTAAACATGAACCTCTGGCGGGTGCAGCCGCCTGATAAGTGGAGAAGAGCATGCAACAGATGAATATCACAGTGAATTGCCCTACACACCATGCAGCGATGCAGGGTCAACAGGTAACAATGTCCAGTCGTGAAATTGCGAGGCTGGTTGACTCACGCCACAGCAATGTATGCGTGGCTATTGAGCGCCTGATGAATTCCGGAGTTATTGGGGGGTATGCTGCAATGCAGTACACCCATCCACAGAACGGCCAGACGTATCACTACTACGAAGTTAACAAGCGTGACAGCTATGTGATCGTTGCGCAGCTTTGTCCGGAGTTTACTGCTCGTCTGGTTGACCGCTGGCAGGAACTGGAGAACGGGCAGGGGATGAAACTTCCTCAGACATTGCCTGAAGCGCTCCGCATGGCAGCTGACCTCGCAGAGCAGAAGCAACGGCTGAGTGAAGAACTGGCAATTGCCGCGCCGAAAGCGGAGTTCGTTGATCGTTACGTAACTGCTACCGGTTCAATGACGTTCCGGCAGGTAGCGAAGCTGCTGAATGCAAAAGAGCCCGAGTTCCGTTTGTTTCTGCTGGAGCACCACATCATGTATCGCCTGAATGGGGTGCTCACTCCCTACCATCAGCATATCGAGGCTGAACGTTTTGAAGTTAAGACTGGCACCACGAACGCTTCAAATTATGCCTTCAGCCAGGCTCGGTTTACTGCCAAAGGTGTGAAATGGATTGGTGGCCTGTGGACGGAATATCTGTCTAAGGGGCATATGGGGTGAAAGCTTTACTGACACCTGAAATCGCGCCTATTTCCGGGGTAGTACTTTTTCGCCCTGGAAGTGAGTTGTTGTGGCTTTTCCGACAGGGGCGCGTTGTTGTAGAAACGCCTACCGAAGCCATGAGCGATTTGCCGTCTGGCATTATTCCAGAGGCTTATCAGACACTGACAGATGATGTCAGTATGCATCCTATTTTTGAGAATGAACGAGTCATTCAGCGTGCTGGTGGTCTTGGTGGTCTGGATGGATGGCTGGAACGCAAACATGAATGTCAGTGGCCTCACAACGACTGGCATGCGAGCGAATTCACAATCATGCACCATCATCCCGGCAGCATCCGTCTTTGCTGGGCATGTGATAACCAAATCCGTGATCATTCCACTGAAAGACTCGCGGGAATTGCCCGTCAAAACCTGGTATCCTGGCTCCTAAAGATGGTGAATGGTCAATTAGGCTTCAGTGATGACCACACACTGACTTTACCGGAGTTCTGCTGGTGGATGGTCAGAAACGACTTAGCCGATCTCATACCTGAAGCAGTGGCAAGCAAAGCGTTACGGATTAAGCCGGAAGCTATCAGTCCGGTGATGAGGGAAAGCGAGATTATTCCATCGGTACCGGCCACCGAACTGCTGCAGGAGAAGGTCAAAAAGATAGTCGCGGTGAAGGTAGACCCGGAGTCACCAGAATCCTTCCTGCTGAGACCCAAGCGTCACCGCTGGGTAAACGAGAAGTACACGCGCTGGGTGAAGTCTCAGACGTGTGTTTGCTGCAATAAGCCAGCAGACGATCCCCACCACCTGATAGGTCACGGGCAGGGTGGAATGGGTACTAAGGCGCACGACCTGTTCGTAATACCTCTGTGCAGGGGGCATCACGACGAGTTGCACGCTGATCCTGTGGCATTTGAAGCGAAGCACGGCGACCAGTTGGTGCTGTTGTTTCGATTTTTAGATCGTACGCTGGCAATCGGCGTACTGGCGTAAGTGGAGAACGCGAAATGATTAACCCTTCCGAAGTTGGCAAACCCGGCGAAATGGCTCGTCTAAATACTCTTGAAAGCATCTGGGTGCAGGGCAAGCTCCGCATGTGGGGCCGCTGGTCATATATTGGCGGTGGTTCCGGCGGCAACATGTTTAACCAGTTGCTGGCATCCGGGAAGATAACCAAAACAGCCATCAATGAAGCCCTCCGCCGTATGAAGAAGTCAGGTCTTACTAAACCAGAGCTGGAGGCATTCTTTAAAGAGATGCTGCAGGGCAAGCATAAAAGCTCCCTGGCGTTCTGTAGCGATGATGAAGGTCTCAAGATTGATGGGGCGATTGGCGCGCACCTGATGTCCGAAGGGCATAAAGGTCTGTACGGCGTAATCGTGGATCGTTACCGCCTGCGTAAAAGTAAAAGACAAATGGCGGATGAACTACAGGTAAAACATCCAGAGTGGGCCTATATGACCTGCCGCCGCCGTATTGATACCTGGCTAAGTTTGGCTGAATCTATGCTTTACGCACCACTTTGTGACTCATTCGACACAAATAAGCGAAGATTTAACTTGAAAAGTGAGCCAGAAAGTGTTTGAATTGTGATAGGCTCGGGACGTTAAAGCGCACTGAGCAACAAAACATAAAGAAACCCGCCATCAGTGCGGGTTTTTGCATTTTAGGGCTGCCTACGGGCGGCCCTTTTTTGTTCCCCTCGCTCTGAGAGGACTACAGCAATAAGAGGGGGCTAAATGTCCGCAGAACCGATATCTGCAACGGTTACGGCTGGAGTAGCTGCCGGGACCACCGGAATTACATTCGCTACAATTTTTCCTGAAGCCACACCAGCAGTTATGGTTTGCTCTCTTGCTGGTGCAGCGCTCTACATTCTGAGTTCTGAAGACCACAAGATCTGGAAACAGATACTCTTTGCGCTTATTTCGTTTATTGGTGGCATTTACGCCGCCGCAACGGCCTCAGAAATTATCGCAGCATTAATCAACGCGGCATTAAGTCACCTTTCTCCACCAGTCACCGTAAAGGTATCTCCAGCCATTGGTGCGCTGGCGGCCTCAACGGTGTCTGTCACTGTCCTGCTTCGCGTCCTTGCGCGCTCTAAGGTGGGGAACTTACCCGGCTTGAAGGGGGAAGAATGACGTGGCAAACACTGATCCTGAACATTAACGCTGTTGCATGCATCCTTATCACCATACGCCTGATGTTCTTCAGGAAGCGGAGCTTACGCCGCCGCAGACTGATGGAGTTTCTGGCGTATGGGCTGATCCTCGCCCCGGCGTTCACTGCTTTCCGCATCTGGCACGGCGATTATGTGCAGGTCGATTACGGAGAGCTAATCGTTAATGTGATTGTCTGCGTAGCTGTCTGGCGCGCTCGGGGAAATATCGCAAGAATCGCAGGGGAAAGCACAACGTGAACCAAACACAATTTCAAAAGGCGGCTGGTGTAAGCGTCGAGTTAGCCTCGCGCTGGTATCAGCCAATCAGTGATGCAATGAACGAGTTCCGCATCATCAACAAGGTAGATATGGCGATGTTCATTGCTCAGGTGGGGCATGAATCAGCTGGTTTCACTTTACTGGTGGAAAGTTTCAATTACGGCGTTGCTGGATTGTCGAACTTCATCCGCGCCGGGCGCATTACTCAAGACCAGGCCAAAGCGCTTGGCCGCCGCCCAGATGAACGGCTTTTGCCGGTTGAACGTCAGCGCGCTATAGCGAACCTGGTGTACAGCAAACGCATGGGAAATAACGCACCCGGCGACGGATGGTTATACCGTGGGCGTGGACTTATCCAGATTACGGGACTCAACAACTACCGTGACTGTGGTAACGGCTTGAAGGTTGATCTGGTTAAGCAGCCTGAACTGCTGGCCGAAGATGTTTATGCAGCAAGGAGCGCGGCGTGGTTCTTCGCCACTAAGGGATGTCTTAAGTATCCCGGCGATCTGGAGCAGGTGACGAAGATTATCAACGGCGGTACGAACGGGCTTGAAGACAGGCGCGCTCGTTTCGGAAAAGCCAAAACGGTGCTGGTGTGAGGTTGCGATGGGATTAGAAACAATCATTGGTCTTGCTGCACTGGTTATGGCTGCTATTGCTGGGGCTTTTGGAATTGGTAATTCACGCGGCACCAGCAAATCGGAAGCCAAAGCAGACCAGCAACGCACTGAAGAAAAAGCCGCTGCCACTGAAGCAGTAGCCGAACGCCGGGTAGAAGCAACGAAAGAGGCCAGCAATGTACAGCAGAGTGTTAACCATATGCCTGGCGACGATGTTGATCGCGAGCTGCGTGACACGTGGAAGCGCCCCGGTGGTGGTTGATACTGCCTGTGACTGGGTAAAGCCAATCTACCTGACCGATCACGACATTGACGTTATGGACCGCCAGACGAAGAAAGACATCCTGGCCCATAACAAAGCATGGCAGTCGAACTGCCAGCTAGAAACCAGATCCTCGCACTAGCGGGGATTTTTAACGCAATAAAGGTAAAGACGATGGATGAAGAGTATCGTAAAGACCTGCAACTGTGGTTTGGCCTGTCACATGCTGCTTTCTGCGTGATGCCCCGAGTTTTTATGGAGGCAATGCCAAAGGAATGGCAAGAAAAGATGGCTCAACTGCTTTTTGAATACGACGACACAATTAAAACGAATGTCTGTGGAATTCATAGCTGTTTTGTTACTGTCAAAGACAGCAACAACCGCTTTATGAAGATGCCAGAAGATATTCTGAATTATCGTCATCCCCAACGTGAGTTTATCGAGTCATTCCTGAATAAGTAGCCATTACAAAGCTCACCTGCTGGTGGGCTTGATAATGTCTATCCCTTTGCGGGGATAAAATTAAAATATCCAGGATCGAGGATAATGCATTTATTATCCGTCTCGAAGGATACCGTATGGCCAGCATGCCAAATTCAGTTCATCACGAAGGTAAAGACTGGTATCCGTTTTCGGTAAATTATTCTGATCCTGATGGTCGCCAGTTCTCATTCACCATCTACGCCGTAAATCGAGAACATGCTTCCTATGTGGTTCAAGAGATACGCGAAACAGCCACTCTTGGTGATCAAATAGAAAGCATAATTAGATAACAAGCACTACTACCATTAGATGTTACTGAGCAGTTCGGCTATGAAAGGGAAATGGTCTATAAGAAATTGCGTTACGGTTGCCGCATTTGAACCTACTGCCATAGCTGAGAAAACCGCCGAAGCCGTTAGGACGTTTTTTCTCAGCTCAGGTTTGGTTTGAGCAAGCTTTTCAGCAAGTTCTTTTATCTCCTGCATATGCTCTTTGGCTTTTTCTTGGAGAATACGAAGCTCTTCAGGCGAGGCATAGAATGCCATACCAACTCCGCAGTTATTTGTTTGGAAATCACCGTGAAACTCAATATCGGCGTCTTTATGAGCAATGATGCCCGTACCGCAATGATTAAGTGAACCGCCAAAAAATCTAACAGTCATAGATACCTCTGATTTGCTATGTGGGATAACGAATTCATCAATCCAGATGCTAATTCGTAAAAAGATTAATGACATCAATTTTCAGTAAATACCTATCAAAAATCCGATGCTTCGCACGCGTCGTGAAGAGAGTCTTTCAGTAGTGAGCCTGGGTGATGCCGTTAGGTTGCGTTTACCTCTCGGGCGGCATTGCCGTGCGACAGGCTCACGTCTAAAAGGAAACGCACATGCAGGTCACAATAGACGGTGTCCCGTATGCACCTGTCACTATTTCACGCTCTACGATTGGAATTGCCATAACAACGCATAACAGGCCGGAAGTTTTTAAGCGCGCCATGGAACAGCACATGAAGCATCTTCCATCTGGCGCGCTGGTGGTTGTCATAGACGATGGTTCAATCCCTGCAGCAGTTGTACCGGATAACGTGAAGCAAGTTCGACATGGCCAATCACGTGGCATTGTCGCTTCGAAGAACGACAGCCTGGACGCATTGATGAATGCCGGTTGTGAGCACCTTTTTCTGTGGGACGATGATGCCTGGCCGATTTCCGATAACTGGCACCTGCCTTACATCGAATCACCAGAGCCACATTTGGCCTATCAATTCCTCGATCTGGCTGGACGCAATAAGCTGAGGGATATGGCGGTGCTGCACCAGGATGATAAGCATATCGCTTACACCGGGCAGCGCGGCGTGATGCTTTATTACCACCGCAGCGCCATAGAGAAGGTTGGCGGATTCGATCCGGTATACGGTCGCGGTATGTATGAACATCCCGATCTGGCCTTACGCATCTACAACGCAGGATTATCTACCTGGGCGTTCGCTGATGTGGTTGGCTCTGAAAAGCTTATTCATTCGATGGATGAGCATGAAGAGGGCACTCGTTCAATCCCTCGACCTGATCGCGAGGCTCTGGTGAAACGCAACGTTGGCATCTTCAATGTTCGGCGGGATAGCGGATATACCGGCTTTGCCCCGTACAGCAGAAATCCCAACCTTGTGATTACGACGCTGCTCACGAGCCAGCCAGATCCACAGCGCACCGGTAAGATGATCCCCGACCCGCTGGTTCTACAATCATGGGCAGATTCAATATCCGGCGCGCTGCCGATGGTAATAGCCGACGAGTTGAAAGCGGTTCCTTGCGGCGCAGGACTTCATGAAGTTCCCGTGTTGAACATGAGCCCTTACTTTGCTCGATGGCTGCACATCTACCAGTACCTTCGAGCGCATCCTGAGTATCACCTTGTCTGGTGTACTGATGGTACCGACGTCGAGATGCTGCGAGAACCCTGGTCAGAAATGCAGCCGGGTAAAATTTACGTTGGCTCTGAGCATAAGACATATTCCGACGAATGGATGAAGGGCAATCACCACGGCAAAGCCTATAGCGATTTCATCGATCAGCATCGTGATGAACCACTGCTTAATGCTGGTCTGGTTGGTGGAATCCGTACAGACGTAATGGAGTTTGCCCACAGGATCATCAGGAAACACTATCTGATTGAAAGCCACCGGTTCTGGAAAATGGAGACAGCTCCCGCCACGCTGGTTGACATGGGCGCGTTCGGTATGGCGGCAAAGTCTTTTGGTGAGCTCATCGTTACCGGTCCTAAGGTACACACCATCTTTAAAACAGATGGCTTCGGCAAGGAGTTAGCATGGTGGAAACACAAGTGAAGTTTGTTGTTGTTGGCCATCATAAGCGTATTGAAGCAGCCAAGTTGCTATGTGACAGACTCGATGCGCATATGCTCATTGACTATGAAGACCATGGCGCAAACTGGAACCATCATCGCGCGCTTGAGTGGGCAAAAGAGCAACTCTGCCACGTAGTGGTATTAGAGGATGATGCGCTGCCGGTGGAAGACTTTATCTCTTCTGTATACGACTGGATTGAGCGTCACCCAGTTTCACTTATCAGCTTCTATCTCGGCACAGGAAGGCCACCTCAGTATCAGGTTGAGATTGCGTCGAAGCTTATCGCTGCTGATAAATCTCGGGCTGAATATATCACGCTCACCCGACTGATACACGGCGTCTGCTACTGTGTTCCTCCAGTGCATATCCAGAAAGTGTTGGATAAATGGAGCCACAGTAAAGCTGCCGATTATGCCGTGGGTGATGCGCACGGAGGACCAGTCATCTACCCATGCTATTCACTTGTTGATCATGCTGATGGTCAGCCTGTTGAACCTGCGAGAGATAAGCAGCCAAGAACAGAACGCCGTAAAGCATGGAGGTTGTATGGGTAAGTTAAAGACTCTACGGCCTCGGTTAAAGGCCATTGATACCCGACGCATTAAGCCTGTGTATGGTGAGAACCGACGAATAAGCGGAAGTGCAAGGGTTGGACTCAAGCGCAGGATTTACGTCCGTGATGGTGGACATTGCTGCATGTGTGACCGCGTAGTTGATCTTCACGACAGCGAGCTTGATCACCGTATAGCTTTACAGTTTGGTGGTGACAACGAAACGGGGAATCTATGGACGCTATGTCTGGAGTGTCATGCAGGCAAGTCTTCTCGCGAGGCCGCAACTGCACAGCCAGACGTTGAGGCCCTGAAGCATCAGGTTCCAACCGGAGACGGACAGGCAGACGTCATCGTGATTTGATGTAAATGATAATCGATATCAATAACATCATCATATAGTTGCATTTTGAATCATTTCAAACGCTAATGATATCAATTCTCATCAACACCAGGGGGGGTATGGTTGGGTGTCAACGCTGATCGCGCTGGACACCGCGCCCCCTCTCACGCACAGAAAAAATTCCTCATTGGAGGGTGTTAACGTGTTAACAGGACAGAAGCGCAAATACGCACAGGCGCTGATGTCCGGTTCATCCCAGGCTGATGCAGCCCGTAAGGCCGGTTACTCCGAGAAAACCGCAAGGTCACAAGGGTCCCGGCTGGCAAAAGACCCGGATATCATCGCGTTTATAAATAAAAAGCGTGGTGCTGATCCGTACGATGTTCAGCCACTGGGTGAACCACTGAAGCCGCCACCAGTTGTTAACAACACAGTGAAAACTTTCGAAGATCCTCTTGAGTTTCTGAAGTCGGTTATGAACGACATTACCGAAGAAATCGACACGAGAAAGGATGCTGCGAAAGCAATGCTTCCATATGTCCATCCTAAGAAAGGTGAGGGCGGCAAAAAAGATGCCCGTAATGCCGCTGCTAAGGTAGCCGCCACCGCCAGCAAGTTCGGCGCGATGGCTCCGCCAAAGTTGGTCGTGAACAATAAGGGGTAATCTATGCCTGAATGGACAACGGCCTGCCTTGACTGGGAGAAACGCTTGGTCGAAAGGGCTTCGATTATACCCCCTCCGATATTCCCTGATCAGGCTGAGTATGCTCTTGGAATTTTCAAGGAGCTTCGGGTTTCAGATTTACCCGGAAAGCCTACTTTTGGTGAGTGCTCTGAGTCGTGGGTCTTCGATTATGTAAAAGCTATTTTTGGTGGTTACGAAGCTGAAACTGGGAAGCAGCTAATTCGTGAGTATGGCTTGCTCATTAGTAAAAAGAACACCAAATCTACTATAGCCGCAGGAATTATGCTCACGGCGGTGATCCTGTGCTGGCGTGAAGACGAAGAACACCTGATCCTTGCGCCCACAAAAGAAGTTGCTGACAACAGTTTTAAGCCAGCGGCCGGAATGATACGAGCCGATGACGAACTTTCCGATATGTTTCAGGTTCAGGACCATATCAGGACAATCACGCACCGTGTGACGAGAAATACATTAAAAGTTGTGGCCGCTGATACCGATACGGTATCTGGAAAGAAAGCCGGCAGGATTTTGGTGGACGAATTATGGTTATTCGGAAAGCGACAGAATGCTGAAGCAATGTTTATGGAAGCGTTGGGTGGTCAGGTATCCCGTGAAGAAGGTTGGGTTATCTTCCTGACGACACAAAGTGATGAACCTCCTGCAGGGGTGTTCAAAGAGAGGCTTCAATACTGGCGGGATGTCAGAGACGGAAAAATTAATGATCCCAAAACATTGGGCGTTCTGTACGAATTTCCGGAGTCGATGGTTGAGAAAAAAAAATACCTTCGGCCAGAAAATTTCTATATCACAAACCCAAACATGGGGCGATCAGTCAGTGCTGAGTGGCTTGAAGACCAACTACGCAAGAACCAGTCTAAAACAGACGGCACATTGCAGCAGTTCCTCGCAAAACATCTCAATATCGAAATTGGTCTAAATCTTCGAACAGACCGATGGGCTGGTGTGGATTTTTGGGAGGCACAGATAAGGCCTGTGACTTTCAGAGATATTCTGGATCGCGCCGAAGTTGCCACAGTGGGGATTGATGGTGGGGGTCTTGATGACCTTCTTGGCCTGTACATTATTGGTCGAGATAAAGAGACACGGGAGTGGATCGGATGGGGGCATGCGTGGGCTCATGAGATTGCCGTTCGCCGCCGTAAAAGTGAAGAATCCCGCTTCAATGATTTCGTGAAGGCTGGTGACCTGACTATCGTTAAGCGTGTCGGGCAGGACACGGAAGAAGTCGCTGAATATGTCAGCCGTATTAATGATGCTGAGCTGCTCGATAAAATTGGCATTGACCCTTCGGGGGTTGGTCAGATCCTTGATGCTCTTGTTGAGGCTGAAATACCAGAAGAATCCGTGGTTGGCGTAAGCCAGGGCTGGAGACTTGGCGGCGCGATAAAAACAACAGAACGTAAGCTTGCTGAGGGTGTTCTGATTCATGGTGGACAGCCATTGATGGCCTGGTGTGTTGGCAACGCCAGGGTGGAACCTAAGGGCAACGCAATCCTCATCACCAAACAGGCCAGCGGGAAGGGGAAGATTGACCCCCTAATGGCTTTGTTCAATGCCGTTTCGCTAATGGCACTTAATCCTGAAGCGAAGAAGAAAGATTACCAGGTATTTTTCATATAAAACACACGTCAGTTAATGACCCGCTACGGCGGGTTTTTTCGTTTCTGGAGGACAGTAAATGAAGCTTGACCGCGCATGTACGATCATGACGGTGAAAGCGGTGGATGAGGACAAACGGATAATCACCGGGATTGCTTCCACACCATCACCTGACCGTGACGGCGACATTATGGACCCTGACGGTGCGAAGTTTGGCAGTGAAAACCCGTTTCTCTGGCAGCACGACAGAACCCAGCCCATCGGGAATTGTGCTGCAAAGAAAGTGAAAGAGGGTCTTCAGATCACGGCACAACTCGTAAAGCCAACATCTGACATGCCATCGCAGCTGGTGGCCAGGCTTGAAGAAGCATGGGCATCGATAAAATCAGGTCTTGTAAAAGGCCTGTCTATCGGCTTCAAGCCAATTAAATACGCCTATCTCGACTCTGGGGGTACCCATTTTCTTGAATGGGAGCTTCTTGAAGTCTCCGCAGTAACGATCCCGGCGAACGCCGAGTGTTCTATTCAAACCGTTAAATCTTTTGACCGCCAGTTACTCGCCGCGCTTGGCACTGAGAAACCGGTAGTTAAAACCATAAATTCTGCTGGCGCTTCAGCACCGAATAAATCTTCTCAAAAAGGAAAACCAACGATGAATATCGCTGAACAGATCAAAAGTTTTGAAAACAAACGTGCGGCGCTGGCTGGTTCATTGAACGAAATCATGAGCAAAGCTGCTGATGAAGGTCGTACGCTCGATGGTGAAGAAACTGAAAGCTATGACAACACATCTGCTGAAATCAAATCTGTAGACGAACACCTGAAACGTCTGCGTGATATGGAAGCCAACATGGCATCTACGGCTAAACCAGTAACCAAAGCGGCTAATGGTGAATTAACCGTGGTAAGTCAGGCACCGTCTATTATTCGTGTAGAGCAGAAGCTGGAAAAAGGTATCGCTTTCGCTCGCTTTGCCAAATCGCTTGCGGCTGGTAACGGTAGCCGTTCTGAAGCATTGCAGATTGCGAAAAATCAGTACCCAGAAGATACCAAACTACATCACGTTCTGAAGGCGGCTGTAAGTGCAGGTACTACGACAGATCCTACCTGGGCTGGTGCGCTGGTGGAATACCAGGACTACGCACAAGACTTCGTTGAGTTCCTGCGTCCTCAGACGATCATCGGTCGTTTCGGTCAGGGAAATATCCCGTCCCTACGTCAGGTTCCATTTAATGTGCGAATTCCAGCTCAGACCTCAGGCGGTTCAGCAAACTGGGTAGGGCAGGGTAAAGCAAAACCGCTCACCAAATTCGACTTCGCTACGATTACTTTCGGTTTCTCAAAAGTAGCATCTATTGCAGTGTTGACTGAAGAACTGATCCGTTTCTCCAACCCATCTGCGGATGCGCTGGTACGTAATGCTCTGGCGGAAGCGGTAATTGCACGACTGGATACCGATTTTATCGACCCGGCTAAAGCCGCAGTAGCGGATGTATCTCCTGCGTCTATCACAAATGGCATCACGGCCATTTCATCCAGCGGCGATCCTGATACTGATGCGTCGGCTGCTTTTGGCCAGTTCATTACTAATAACCTGCAGCCTAATGGTGCGGTCTGGCTGATGTCCAGCACTACGGCGCTCACTCTGTCTATGCGTAAAAACGCGCTTGGTCAGAAAGAGTACCCGGATATGACTATGCTTGGCGGTACCTTCCAAGGTTTACCGGTTATCGTTTCTCAGTACGTTGGTAATCAACTGGTTCTGGTTAACGCTCCAGATGTATATCTCGCAGATGATGGTGGTGTTGCGGTTGATATGTCTCGTGAGGCGTCTCTGGAAATGCAGAGCGCTCCGACCCATGACAGCACAACGCCAACTGGTGTTGAATTAGTGTCCATGTTCCAGACCAACAGTGTGGCAATCCGTGCAGAACGCTGGATTAACTGGAAACGCCGCCGTGACGCTGCTGTAGCAGTTATCTCCGGCGTCGATTACAGCACTGGCTCCACAAGCTAAAAAGGAGGGCGGGGGAAACCCCGCCGTTTCAAATGGCAAAGATCAGATACCTTCAGCGTACACATGACTCATTGCCTGGTGATGAGAAAATTGTGAATGACCAGTGCGCAAAGGTGCTGGTTCTGCTGAAAAAAGCGGAATACGTAACCGGCAAAAAAGCAGGAATGCGTAAAAACAAAAGAGAAAACGCGGAGAATGGCTGATGTGGAACCCTTTTAGACGGAAAGAGAAAGCACTACAGCAACCATCATCCAGCGTATGGACTCCACTTTATTCTTTCGTTCGTGAGCCATTTGCCGGTGCTTGGCAAAGGAATATGGAAATAAGAAACGAAACAGTCTTGTCTTATCCGGCAGTTTTTTCGTGTATCACTTTAATCGCCAGCGATATTTCAAAAATGTCTCCATCGATTCAGGCAAAAGACTCAAACGATATCTGGAAAGATATTTCTGATAGCCAGTTTGATAAGCTCATAAGCAAGCCAAACCAGTTTCAAAACACCATTCAGTTCATGGAAACATGGATGAACTCAAAATTATCTCGTGGTAATACCTACGTGATGAAGGTGAAAAACAGTGCTGGTCAGCTCACTGAGCTTCGTGTTCTTGACCCTGATAAAGTCGTTCCACTTGTTGCTAATGACGGATCTGTATTTTACCAAATCAGCCCAGACCAGATTAGTGGGCTTCCTGTTCAGGTAACAGTTCCGGCACGTGAAATTATTCACGACAGATTTAACTGCCTTTTCCACCCTCTAATTGGTGTATCGCCGATTTACGCGTGCGGAATGGCCGCGATGCAGGGCAAACATATTCAGGAGAGCTCAGCTCACTTCTTTAAAAACGGCGGCAAGCCAAGCGGAATTATCACCGTTCCTGGAACGATTGACGCTGAAAAGGCTAAAGAAATTAAAGCATCCTGGGACGCCGGTTATACTGGTGAAAATGCAGGAAAAACAGGTCTGCTGTCTGGTGGCGCAGCTTATCAGGCACTGACTATGTCAGCTGTCGATGCTGATACGGTTGAACAGCAGAAACTCTCTGACCTCGCTATCTGTTCAGCGTTCCATGTTCCAGCTTATAAGGCGGGGATCGGTGATATTCCCGGTTCTGATAATGTGGAGGCACTTGAACAGCAATACTATTCACAATGTCTTCAGGTGCTTATTGAATCAATTGAGGCGCTTCTTAAAGAGACATTCGATCTTGGGACAGCGAAGAGAGTAGAGCTTGATATAGGCGCGTTGCTTCGGATGGATAGTGAGCGACGCATGAAATCTCTTGGCGAAGGTGTGAAGAATACCATCCTGACGCCAAACGAAGCGCGTAAACGCGAGAATCTTCCCCCTGTTGCTGGTGGTGATGCCCTTTACCTACAACAACAAAACTTCAGTCTTGACGCGCTTTCCAGACGTGACGCGCAGGATGATCCTTTCAGTAAATCGACTTCAGAACCAACACCTCCTGCTAAATCAGCCATATCAGTGGTTGAAAAGTCGTTCGTAAAAACTTCATTGAGAGGGATTATTAACAATGGATGAGCGCGAATTATCTATCATTCAGGCGATCGGTGAAGAGGTCAGGGATATCGTCACCGCTATGAAGCTTCAGCTTGAAAGAGAAGTGAAGAGTCTCGTGGCTGAGGCGGTGAAGGCGGCTGTTGCCGAGATGCCAGTGCCGGTAGCTCCTGAATTGCCAGACATGACGCAACTTGTCACCGATGCCGTGAAGGCTGCTGTAGCTGAAATTCCAGCGCCGATAGTTCCTGAATTGCCAGACGTGACGCAACTTGTCACCGATGCGGTGAAGGCTGCTGTAGCTGAAATTCCAGCGCCGATAGTTCCTGAATTGCCAGACGTGACGCAACTGGTCACCGATGCGGTAATGGCCGCCGTGGCCGAGATTCCAGCACCCGTAGTTCCAGAGCTGCCAGACGTGACGCAACTGGTCTCCGATGCCGTTAAAGCAGCGATATCAGAAATGCCTGAACCGGTCATCCCGAGTGATGGGAGAGATGCCCTACAAATTGAATTAGAACCGTGTATTGATGAAACAAAATCCTACCCGCGGGGAGCATATGCGACTCACAAAGGTGGGTTATGGCGTTCTCATCAGAAAACGCATGGAATGCGCGGTTGGGAATGCATTGTTGACGGAGTTGCCGGGATTAACATTAAGCAGGACGAAGAACGGCTTTTCACTATCTCACTTGAAAAGGCCAGCGGATTCGTTGAAGAAAAAACCTTTGCTATCCCGGTCACCATTTATCGCGATGTTTTCAAGGCTGGTAAAGAGTATGAACCCGGAGATGCCGTCACCTGGGCTGGTTCGCTATGGCACTGCAATGAAAAAACTGCCGATAAGCCTGGCGAACCTGGCACCAAGGGTTGGACGCTTGCAGTTAAAAAGGGTCGGGACCTGAGGGATAAACCATGATCGAACTAGTAGACCTTGATGAGGCAAAGCTTCACCTTCGTATTGATGATGACTATGGCGACTCTGACCTTGAAATGAAAATTCAGGGCGGAAGCGCCGCGATATTGTCATTCATTCAGGGAAGCCGGGACCTCGTCGTATCAGAGGGTGGTGTGCTAATTGAAGGGGAACCACTTACGCGCTGCCAGACAGCGCTGCTGGTTCTGCTTGGCTATCTGGACAGAAACAGGGGCGGTGAGGAAGAAGAAAAGTTGAAGCAAGGTGAGCTGCCTTATGCGGTCACCATGCTTATTTATGACCTCCGCCGCCCGACAATAATTTAAGGAGTTGATATGGCTTGTGCAGGTTGTGCCCGCCGCCGTGAATGGATAAAAAAATGGATGAAAAAAGCCTATGAACGAGCAACACGTAACAGAGCTAATCGAAGCAATGAAGGCACAGACGGCGGCACAGACAAAACAAACTGAAGCCTTGAATCGTCTGGCTAAATCAAATGAATCCCTCTGCAGCTTAATAATGCAGACCCTGGCGGAAGAAGTGGAAGATGAAACTCTGACACCGAAAACCTACCTGAGTGATAAAGCGGTGAGGTGATAATGAACCTCGGGAAATTAAAGCACAGGATCAGAATTGAACGCCGAACAGGTGTGCAAAATCCTGCTACTGGCGCTATGTCTTATTCTTGGCATAAAATCGCTGATGTTTATGCTGAAGTAGCACCTGTTTCTGTTAAAGAGTTCATCACCTCTCAGGCCACGAATGTTGAGCTAATTGCACGTATTAAAATTCGCTATCGGCAAGATATTCAGAATCAGGACAGGATTACTTTCCGTGGTCAAATCTATGCGGTAGAGGGTGTTCTTCCTGATCCTGACAGTGGTCTTGAATATCTTACTCTCCCTTGCTCTCAGGGGGTGAAAGATGGCTGATGGAGTTGAAATTAAGCTCGAAGGGATTGATTCTTTATTGGGTAAGCTTGATGCAATAAGCGATGACCTTCGCCGCAAAAGCGGGCGGTCTGCTTTGAGGAAGGCTGGTAATGTCATTGTTAATCAGATTAAAAACAATGCCTCCCGTCTGGATGATCCGCACACTGCCCGTAACATTTCCGATAATGCCGCTCTAAGATGGAACGGTAAGGTGTTCAAATTAACAGGCGATCTTGGATTCCGCATTGGTATTCTTCAGGGGGCCGTACTTAAAAAACATCCCAGCATGTCCAAGGATGCACCGACACCGCACTGGCGTCTTCTGGAGTTTGGTACTGAAAATATGGCAGCAAGGCCTCTTGTACGTGCAGCCGCAAACTCACGACTCACTGAAGTTTTTAACACATTTGCAGTTAACTATGAGGCCGGGATAGACAGAGCCATTAAGCGCGCTCAGAAAAAGGGAGTGCCACCATGATACCACCGATATTTCCTGTTTGTGCAGCAAGTCAGGATGTCACACTTCTTCTAGGCTCTGACCCGATAAGGCTTTATCCATTTGGAATGCAAAACGACAGCGTGGTTTATCCTTATGCTGTTTGGCAAAACATAGGTGGTGATCCAGAAAACTTCCTTAATCAGAGTCCAGACATTGACCGATTTTCTTTACAGATCGACATCTATGGAAACTCTGATGAAGAAGTGATTTCTGTAGCAGTGGCCATACGTAACGCTGTTCAGACTAAAGCCAATATTACCCGCTGGGGCGGGCAGACCCGCGACCCGAATACTAACCGTTACCGATATTCATTTGATGTCGACTGGTTTGTAAAACGATAACCAAACCCTTCCACTCACCGGCCTTGAGCCGGTTTTTTTATACCCGGAGATAACTATGTCAGTAGTGACTCAAGGCACACAGATGTATGTGCTCGCGAATGGTGTCGTGAGCGAAATTGAATGTATCACTTCGTTTTCACCTGGCAGTAGTCCTGCAGATCAGATCGAGGATACGTGTCTCAGCGAACGAAGTACCCGGCAGTACAAAAAAGGTCTGCGTACTCCTGGACAGGCAACGGTTGCTCTTAACGCTGACCCTGCAAACGACAGCCATCTGCTGTTAAGCAACCTTGCTGAATCTAATGATCAGCAGAATTTAACGTTTGCGATTGGTTGGGCTGACGGTGAATCACTGCCAACTGTTGCTACCGGTGGCGATCCTGATGCGGTTGATGGTTTGGTGCTTCCTAATGACCGTACCTGGTATGTATTCCAGGGTTATGTGTCTGACTTCCCGTTTGATTTCCAAGCAAACACAGTAGTCCAGACATCAGCGACCATACAGCGCTCAGGGCAGGGCGTTTGGATTCCAAAAGCGCAGCCTACAAGCTAATAAAATTCACCAGCATCAGCGGGGGAAACCCCGCATTTTGAGGAACAAAAATGAAATTAACTATGGACTCTCTTCAGCAGGCTGGCGCATTTACCGGACGACCAGTTGAAAAAGAAATAACCTGGAAGCAAGGCGATACGGAACTTACCGCCACCATCTACGTACGCCCCATGGGCTATCACAATGCAGTGTCAAACGTCCTCTCTGTCGCCGGGAAAATTGATGGTGTTGCTGGACGAATTGCATCATCCATCTGTGATGAAAATGGACATCCAGTTTTTACTGTGTCGGACATTACAGGTGAAGCAGTTCCTGAGCGTGGCGCACTTGACGGTAATTTAACAGTTGCTCTGTTAGTGGCGATTCAACAGGTTAACGATTTGGGAAAGGAGAGCTCAGCGCAGAAGACGAATTCTGGTGTGAATTAGTTCTTAATGGGATTGGCGGAAGGACTATATCTGAAGCGAAGGAGCGTATCAGTATTAATGAATACCGTGTATGGGTTCTTTACCGTCAGAAGTATGGAAGCCTGAACACCATGATGCGCACTGAATGGTCTGCTGGTCTCATTTCTTCTGTGCTGGCAAATGTAAATCGTGGCAAAGACACCAAGCCTTTCAAATTAACGGATTTCACCCCCCATATTAACGAGCCTGCTATTTCACTTGAGCAGGCAATGCAGGAGTGGACATAAGCATGGCAGGTAAATCCCTCGGTACACTAACTATTGACTTAATTGCAAAAGTTGGTGGTTTTGTATCTGGTCTCACCCAGGCAGAAAGAGCGTCTCAAAAATGGCGTAAACAGGTACAAGATGATGCCAAGGCTGCCGCATTAGCATTTACGGGTTTTGCAACCGCCGCCAGCGCAGCAGCTATTGGGGTAGGGGTTGCAGGTTTTAATCTACTGAAAACAACTTCAAAACAGATCACAGAAACGGATCGCTGGGCTAAGTCCCTGAATATGTCAACTCAGGCCCTTCTTGCCTGGCAGTACGCCGCCGAAAAGGCCGGAGTATCCGGCGATCAAATGGCAGATATATTCAAAGATATCGGTGACAAAATCGGCGATGCTGTTTTGAATAAGTCTGGCGAAGCTGTTGATGCTCTTAACGTGCTTGGCCTTTCTGCAAAAAAACTTGCAGGGGAGTCTCCGGATAAACAGCTGTTGGCTATCAGCGACGCCCTCGGGAAAATTAAAACTAATGCAGAAAAAACAACCATCCTTGAAAGTTTGGGCAATGACCTGTCCAAGCTTTTGCCAATTTTAGATCAGGGTGGTGAAAAACTTCGACAGTACATGGATGCAGCAAAGAAATTCGGGGTAGCGCCTGATGATGCTGACATTGATAAACTGGTAAAAGTTAACACTTTATTTGAGGATATGGAGACTCAAGTTAATGGTGTAAAAATTGAAATTGCCACAGGTCTTGCCAGCGTCGATTTATCAGGTCTGCAGAAAGCCATAACTGATATGGGGGATGTATTCAAAGATCCTCAAGTCATTCAAGGTTTAACTGACCTTGTCGGCGGAGTGGTAGATTTGGCAACCTGGCTTGTGAAAGTAGGGGCTGAAGCCGGTAAATTGATAGACCTGTACAAGGGCGGGAAATCAGTCAGTGATAACGCGTCAATTAGCGAAATTGAACGCCGGATTAATAATCTTAAAACTGATATTAATGATCAAGGATTTCTCGCAGATTTTAACCGTATTGGTATGGACATCGACGGCAAGAAATCAGAGCTTGATCAACTGGAACGCCGACTATCTATTATGAAGGCAGGTAATAACCTGCCACTCGGCGCAGCCACAGTTAGTGGTAATCCCTCACCAAAACCTGATTACAAGTTAGGCATCGGAGAAAGCAATGGAAAAGTCTCTCCAGATGCTAATGCGAAAAAACTGGCTTCAGCATTTAAATCTCTCGAAACAAGCTACCAGCGGCAGATAGCCTTAATTGATATTACCGGAAAAAAAAATCAGGAAGTAACTGAGGTTGAAAAACTCAGATTCGATTTAACAACCGGCAAGCTAACCGGGATAAATGCAGCTCAGCAAGAGAGGCTTCAGCAGTTAGCCACAGAGGTTGACAGGCTCAATTCCCTCAAAAAGGCCAATGAAGAAAACCTGAAGTTAGCAGAGTTCGCGGCAAATCTCAGAAAGCAAAACCAAAACGATAAGGCTTCAAATGATGCTGAGTTCGTTGGCGCGGGGATGGGAGAGAAAAGCCGCCAGCGGATGCAGGAATTACTCGAAATCCAGAGAGGGTTTCTTGATAAGCAAGCTGATCTCCAAAAGCAATATCAGAGCGGAGACATCAGTAAATCTCTTTACGATAAAGAGACGCAGGCACTTCAGGATGCGTTGAATGAACGGCTGGAAATTCAGGAAGACTATTACAAAAAGTCAGATGATCAAATGGGCGACTGGCAAAGTGGCATATTTGATTCTTTGAACGATTTTGCAGAGAAGTCATCCGATTATTACCAAATTGCTGCGGATGGTATGACATCTATCCTTGGCGGGGCAACCTCTTCAATAGCCGATAATCTTGAGAAACTTATTACGAACGCTCAGGATTTAGGGGATTTCTTCAGTAATATTTTTGAAGACCTCGGACAAATGGTTATCAAAACGCTGACCGAAATGGCTGCGCAATGGCTGGTTTACCAAGGTGTGCAATTGTTGGTTGGAAAAACCGCCCAGGCATCAGCAGCCGGGACTCTAATTGGCAATGCTCAGGCTACGTCCTTTCAGGCTCAACTTGCTGCCTATGCGTCAACAGCTGCTATTCCAATCATAGGGCCAGCACTTGCTCCTGCATCCATGGCAGCAGCTGCAGCAGTTACCGCACCTCTCGTTGCTGGAGTGAGCGTTGCAGCGCTGTCAGGCATGGCACATGACGGTATTGATAGCGTTCCTGAAACAGGTACCTGGCTTTTACAGCAGGGTGAGCGAGTAACGACCGCCAAAACGAGCGCGAAACTTGATGCCACTCTTGACCGGGTAAATAAACAGTCTGGCGATAGTGGTGGTGGGGCCTATGCCCCACAGATAATTGTAAATGGTGATCCAGACGCCAGGACAATTGAGATGCTGAAACAGGCAGTCAAGGAAGGCGGCAGACTTGGTTATCAGATGGTTAATGACGACCTTGCCAGTGGGAAGGGAAGGACATCTAAATCTCTTTCAGGCGGCTGGGCAGTTGGGAGGAAACGGGGCTGATGGCAATCACAACCAATATCAACTATCCGCATGGAACTCTTCCGGTACCTCTTCAGGAGGGTTACGGGTTAAACGCAATAAGCCCGCTCCTTCGAACAGACATGACATCAGGGAGAGCAAGGCAACGCCGTCGTTATCTCTCTACGCCGACCATGGCCAGTGTAAGTTGGACTCTGACTGAAATGCAGGCTCAGGCTTTTGAAGCCTGGTTCAGGGATGCACTTACGGATGGTTCTTCTTGGTTTAACATGAATCTAAGAACACCCGGTGGAGAGTCGCCAAAAGTATGTCGATTTACTGATATTTATCAGGGTCCAAATATTATTGGTGGTAATTATTGGCAATATACTGCTGAACTTGAATTGTGGGAACGTCCATTACTTCCCCCGCCTTGGGGACAGTTTCCCGAGTTTATTACAGGAATGGATATTATTGACCTCGCATTAAACAGGGAGTGGCCAGAAGCATGACTATTCTCAACAGACTATACGCCAGCAGCGGAAGTGAAGTTATTATTGACACCCTGCAAATTACGGTTGGCGGGCAGGACTACTGGCTGACTTATGGCTGGGACGATATTACAGTTACTCTGGAGAACGGGAAAAAAGCAACTTTTATTGGTTCCGCGATTGATATTGCGTTGCCAGCGCGGAATGCTGACGGTACGCAGGATCTACGTTTTGCCATAAGTAACATTGATGGAGTAGTGTCCACAGCTATTCGCAATGCGTTGGATAATCTCAGTAGTGCCAGCCTCACCTATCGTCGCTATATATCAACAGATCTGGAGGCCCCGGCTGCACCACCTTACACCCTTGCAATCAAAAACGGTTCATGGACAGCTACCGTGGTTCAGATTACCGCAGGGTATATGAACATTCTGGATACTGCCTGGCCTCGGTACCGATACACACTTCCAAATTTCCCTGGTCTTCGTTATCTGACGTAAGGACTATCTCATGTTCGATCCTGAAAAATACCGTTCAGTCATCTGGCTGAAGGGCGGGCGCGTTTTTCCTGAACTTGACTGTTTTGGCATCGTGAATGAAATCAGAAAAGACCATGGCATGCCTTTGTGGCCTGAATTCGCTGGGGTCACTAAGGATAACAATGGCCTTGATCGAGAAGCACGTCTCCTGATGTCAGAACTCCGGCGTTGCACTCCTCAGCCTGGTGCAGGGATAGCTTGTTACTCTGGGAGCACCGTCACTCATGTTGGCATTGTTGTTGAAATTGCTGGCGTACTTTATGCCGCAGAATGCAATCCGAAAACAAATGTGAGCTTCCTGCCACTGGCGCGCTTCGAGCGTCGATTTGTGAAGGTGGAGTATTATCAGTGACGATTCGAATCTATCCTTCCCGCCTGCCGGGTGAAGCACTTGAAACCCATGATCACGCAGGAATGACCATTGCCGACTGGTTTTCCGATAACGTAAAGGATTGGTCACAGGACCTGGTTCATCCTGTCGTTGTTGAAATTAACGGGATCTCTATCCCTTCAGATGAATGGGCACTAACCTACATCACTACGGAAAGTGACGTCAGAATCTATCCGGTCCCTTATGGTACTGGTCTGGAAATAGTTGCATGGGCCGCAGTAGCCGTTGCTGTTGCGAGTGCGGCATATGCCATCTATATGATGAGCAGTATGCAGACTGGAGGATATAGTCAGCCGGGGAATGGCGATCAGATTGAACTCAACCCGGCGAAAGCAAACTCAGCTAGACTTGGCGATCCTATACGTGAAATTTTTGGCAAGTATCGCGTATGGCCAGACTATGTAGTGCAGCCAGTAAGCCGGTTCGTTAATGAAAAAGACCTTATAACTAGCATGTTTCTCACTATTGGCGTTGGAGTTTTCACTTTACCCGCGTCTGAAATTCGCATAGGAAACACGCCAATCTCTGCTTTTGGTGATGATGTCAGTTATGTCATTTATCCACCAGGAGCTGATGTTTCCGCCGATAACCGGACCGAAAACTGGTTTAACTCACCAGAGGTAGGAAATACAACTTCCGGCACCGCTGGGCTTGACCTCGGATCGAGCGGTCCTCAGACGGTTAGTGTTGTGGCTGACGCACTGCTGGTAAATGGAAATACCGTTACTCTGATTGGTTCTTCATCGAGTGACGATTCCACAGAAATCCCCCCGTCATGGGTAGTTGGTACTGTAATAGATATTGAGGCCCCCGATACTTACTCTATCGATCTTAATAACGGGTACAGCGTTATATATGGCTCTGTCTCTGAAATGGCCCCGGTTGTTGGTATGGCTATGTCGCTGGAAATTAATAACGACCAGTACGATTTGTTTGTTGCGGCCTATACTGCACCGGTTCCTGCTGTTCCTGGTGTGGGGGGAAGTACAGCCAGTATCACGGCCAGTGCATCACCAACCACGTATGATTTCAGCGTTGTGCCGCAGACGTTTACGCTGACATGGCAAACTGTCACCAGAACCATTTCTCTGATATCGAATTACGTGACTATGAGCGGATTGGTGAATGCTATAACAAGCCAGCTTACCAGTTCTGGCCTCAGAGCCAGAGATAGTTCAGGCCGAGTCGTTATTGATGAAATCAGCAGCCCTTATGCCGGTGGTGCAATAACTCATAGTTCTCTGCCAGTTAGCGTTTTTGGTAGCGCCCCTGTCGATGTTACCGGCGTTAAATCAACGGGCGGTACTGCTGCGGTTCCTGCCAGTCTGAGGCTGGCCTATGACTCTGCAACAGGAATGAAGTTTGCTGGCATTCCATTGGGCTCACAAAGGTTGTCACTGTATCCAACCGACATGAGTTACCAGATAACAGCGATTGATGCTTTTACCATTACGGTAAGACGCGTCACGGTTACGCAGGACTCATCTGGGGCCAGCATTATAACACCTGATCCCACCTGGCCTGGATTTATTCAGCGCACAATGCTTGATGGCTCAGTTACTGGCGTAAATGACGATTATGACTGGGTAGGCCCATTCTTATCCTGTCCTGATGGTGAAACCACAAACTGCATTGAGGTGAATCTGAACTTCCAGAACGGTCTTGCAAGGTACAACAGCAAAGGGAAGAAAAAATCACAAACCGTTGTGCTGTATATTCAGTATCGTATTGCCGGAGCAACAAACTGGACATCTCTTGAGCTGAGCTATACCCGCAATACGGAAGACCAGATAGGTTTTACACGTGTAATTAATGTTGCAGTTGGCCAGTATGAAATCAGGATGAGAAGAAAGGACCCACCAGGGGGCGGTTCAACCAGGGATCAGGTTTATTGGCAGGCACTGCGGTCCAGACTAGCCAAGAGACCTTCCAGTTACTCGGACATTACCACTATTGCCTTGAGTATCAGAACGGGGAACCGTCTTGGTGCGCAGTCTGATCGCAGGGTAAATGTGACACCAACGAGGCAATACGATGGAAATACTTCAAGAAGCATAAGTGGCGCCCTATATCATGTACTTAAATCGTTGGGTTATTCTGACAATGAGATAGACAGTGAAGCAATAGATGCGCTGGAAAACACATACTGGACTCCACGTGGAGAAACCTTCGATTTCTCAACATCTGACAGTATGTCTGCACTGGATATGTTGAAGACAATTACAAATGCTGGCATGGGATATTTTCTGCTTTCAGACGGCATGGCTTCAGTTGGCAGAGAAGGGACTAAGCCATGGACTGGAATGATTACGCCGCAGGAAACTACCACTAATCTGACAACATCTTTCAAGTCACCTAATGACGATGACTATGATGGCGTGGATGTCACCTATATCAGTGACATTACCTGGGCAGAGGAAACTGTTCAGTGCAGGTTAACCGGCGTGCCAACACCTGTAAAAGTTGAAAATTATTCCCTTGATGGTGTGGTTACTCAGGATCGCGCCTGGCGAATAGGGATGCGACGTTTACTCGGGTACCAGTTGCAGCGTCTTTCTTATGAAACGTCTACTGAGATGGATGCGCTCTGTTACGAGTTTATGGACAGGATTATCTTTGCTGATGATATTCCCGGAAATCAAACACTGAGCTGCCTGATCACCGCAATGAGTTACGACTCGACAAAGATAACTCTGTCGCTGAGTGAGCCACCGGACTGGTCGTTCCCTAACCCTCGCGTCGTTATACGTGATCAGGAGGGTTCGGCCTCAGCATTGCTTACTCCTACAAGGGTTGATGAATTCACAATCACCGTACCACTTTCATCATCGATATCACCTGATTCATGGATAATGGATGATCCAAACATCGAGCCACCGCGTCTTATGTTTTGCTCGTCGAACAGAGTAGGCTATGACGCTCTCATAGGTGAAATATCCCCTGGTAGCGACGGGACAAATGATGTAACTGCTATTCAATACAACCCCGCCAAATACCAATATGACAACGCCACTTATCCAGGTGATGTTGTTTAACGGAAATTAATATCAAACCCGCTACGGCGGGTTTTTTACGCCCGGAGCATGCATGACCACTTACGCCACTAACAATCCTCTTGGTTCTACAGATCCACGAGATTTGTATGATAATGCCCAGAATTTTGATCATCTCTCCACGGATCAACAGAATGAAACATGGCCTGACCGTCTCGGTAATATTCGAATCACCTGGCACGGAATCGAACAGAAAGCGCTTCAGGCAATAATGGCAATAGGCTGGAATCCAGTAGGAACATTCCAGGCTGGTGGAACGCTAAATAATCCGAATGATTTACTTCAGGATGAAACTGACGAGCTATGGTATCGCTGGGATAACTTAGGAAGTCTTCCAAAAACAGTTCCTTCCGGTTCAACTCCGGGATCAACCGGCGGTATTTCTAAAGGAGCATGGCAGCCCGTAGATGTCAGCGATGTGCTGCGTAAGGAATTAGCTACATCTACTGGTTCTACAATGATTGGGCATGAAGGATCAACAGTTGCATTAAAAATTAACGATCTCGATGATAAGACAACTCAAGCTCTTTATCTTGCAAAAAATGCCCGCTACTTAGGCATTGCCAACAATCTTATTCGCTCAGGATCAGCGTTAAAAATTGTTTGTGTTGGTGACAGCATTACAGCTGGGCAGGATACGACAAGCTCAGACAAAATCACAGCTCCAAATGGTAACCCCCAAACTATTGCCCCCATACAATACCCAGGACGACTTGAAGTGCGTTTAAACTTCCTTACGCAAGCCAGTGTCTCTGTAATCAACAGGGGTTGGTCTGGCGATACAGTGATGAGAAGTTGGACTAGGTGGACCACAAATCCTAATGCCAATATCTGCCATTTAATGTTGGGAATCAATGATGCTACTGGTGTAGATGGCGAAACCTTCGAACAATATTGTGATTATTATGAGCGATTAATTCGGCGTTACATTGACTGGGGATGTGGTGTTGTTGTCCATACAGCAACGCCGCAGCAGTTTGGACAAAATGATGGTGGTCAAAGATACACAGAATATGTCAGATCTCTGGCTAAGGCATATGGATGCCCTGTTTTCGATAGTGACAGCGTCATTCAGTATTGTACCTATAACAGTGTTTATTCTGATGCAGTGCATTTCAACAAGGCTGGATATGCTAAATATGGCGACGCGGTTGCATCTTTCATCCTTGCTGGCGGGTGGGTAAGGCCGTTCAAAGGGATTTCATCATATTCTGCACAACAGCCAGGCAGGAGTTCGGATGGAATTGGGTGGTATGGAAAGAATACTACTCAGTCAATGAATCTCACCGGCTCCTTTGTCTTAAATGGACAATCCGGGACAATGCCCGCATCCTCAGGAGCAGTAAGCTCTTTCTCTTTTTATCTTGATTGTGAAGCGGCAAATGTCTTCATAGTTGGTTATCTGGAGGGGGGGGTAATTTCAATGGCGCAACCTGAGAATACCGTAGATGGGTATGCTGCTATCAACCGTATTCAGCCAAAACATATGTCTTCTGAAATTCGCGAGACAGTTAACTATGTAGCACCAGCAAGGCCAACATCCGAAGCAAAGAAATCATGGGTAGGGTCGCTTGTTGGTAGAGGTTGGAAAACTGTGTACATTCATAACTCAGGCCCAAATGCCCTTAACCTCTGTTATTTTGTGTTAGAACCATGTGATCATGAAGATGTGTTCACGACAAATGCAGCCTTCACAAACGGTAACAAGCAGGTGTTGTTATTCAAGCAACCAACAGTAGGGCGCGCTAACTCAGGATCCGTACTTGCTACAGCTGCACAGATGCCAGCGCAAGTTGATTTCCCACTCCCCAGAGGGCTTTATAGACAGGCTCAGCTATGGAACCACGTATGGGATTCCTTTACCTTTGAAGCCAAGCTTAAGACAAATGGGGCAAGCGATACGACACTGAATGGAGTTTCGAAAATTATTGCCCTGCCGAGAGGAGATGCATTCTTTGATTTGTTTTATCCGTTCCAGTCGCAGGCCACCTTGCTAAAACCAACTTCTGTACAAGTTGTCTGGTCGGACCCAAATGCGACTACTGAAACAAAGACTGCTGGCTTTCCTACCATCAGCAGAGCAAGGGTGTACCTGCGTTTCAACTTCCCTACAACTGGAGCTAATGTCGCCGCCTATTACTCTTTGGAGGTTGAGTGCAACGGTTCTAACGCAGGTTATGGTGCCTGGATGGATTAACGATTGTATTTGTAAGTAACTTCAGGTGGGAAGATGACAATATTGCCATCTACCAATTTGCATTTTCCCACCGAATCCTCCGGAAAGTTTTCCCCATTTTGATAACGCATAATGACAGCCACCTCGTTATCGGATGAATTTGTTGGCTTAATATCAAGAGACAATGCGTTGCTTGACATAAGTGACCTGAATGCCGAGACACAAAAATCAGGTGAAAGTTTTAATGATTTTGTCTCACCAATTGCAGACACACTTGTAGCTGCCATGCATGAAGTGAGAAGGATTGCTATTTTCTTCATTAGTGACTCATTTCAATGTTAGTTGGGGGTGTTTCCAAAGTATCCCGATACGGAGTTACGCTCAATGGTTGTGATGATAACCAGGTCTGGCTTGAATTCCTTTATCAGTTTTTCCATATTTTTTGGATCAGACAGGACCTCTTGGTAGTGACGCTGAATGATGGTGGAGAAGGTCGCGTTCATGTACGGATACAACGCCACCCCGAAAGAGTCTCTCAACCATAGAACTTTCTTGTCATTTAGCGCGTTTGAAGAATGAACAATCAGTTGCTTTTCCATATTTTCCTGGTGATCAGACAGGTCATTACTTCTAATGTGATTGCCTTCAAAATCGGTGATTTCCAACTTCGATTCACGTTTAATCCTGACTGAAACTTCCTTGTCTTTAATGTACGAGGTAATGTGTAGAAATCGACTTAAATCTCCCCCTAATTTTTCACTGAATGACAAATGGATATCACCAGGACTAAGCCAATGCAATGAAGGCAAGGTCTCGCTGATTTTTCTTTGTAGGTCTTGGTAGCCATACCATGCGCCGAATTCGTTCCAGTGTGTATCGGTTTTGTAATATAAAGGCTCGTGAGAAGAGTTCTTGTATCTTTTGATAGATGAGCTAAGGTCCGCTAAAGTCCTGTCCTTTTTTGACTGTGACAGTAAATATTCAACGTTTGGGCTTGCTTTTGACTTAGATGCCCAGTCAGGCATCATCTCGCGATAAATTGTATGAGAATTCGGAGCAATGCTGACAAAGTAACCAAGCCCGCCTTGAGATTTCACGAATCCATCCCATTTAGCTCTTGCCTCAGCAAATCTGTCCAACCGATCTTGATTGAACGGTTTCATGCCTCTTGATTCAGACATGACGTAAGCGTGTCTGTCGCCTAAAAAAAGCCACCCATCTTTTCCAACAATGGTATTTTCTGGGGAAATTGATGCGCCATTTTTATAATAGGCATAACCAAGAAGTGGAAGCGCAAAGTCCATACTGAAGAGATTGCTATGGTGAAGCCAGGTAATCCCATTTTTGTTGATATTTTTTGGGCCAGTAAAATCATTATAAATATTTATAACTGGAACAATGGACAGACCGATAAGGGAAGTAATGATGAAGTTATGAATGTACTTTTTCATCTCAAAATCCTCAGAAGTTAAAGTACAGGAATACTGCGCTTGTTGACTGAATGGTTGCATAAACTGCGATTATGAACAGGATGCTCATCCACACAGTTTTTAAGCCGTACATGCCTTTCGCTACTGTCATTTCATATGAGTTTTTAAAGGGCGTAATAATAAACCCGACAATTATCAAACCAAGGCATACAAAGTTCTCTACGACACCTACTGGCAGATGCTGAGCCAATGTATCGCCAAGAATGCCGCTCCAGGCGATCATCTTTGTCGGAGCCTGCTCAATAGAGATTGAATATAGCGAGTTGATATCAATCATGCCGTGTAAAATGCGCTTCGCATCCTCAAGAGAGTGAGCCCTGAAAAATACCCAAGCAGTGTTCACGAACAAGAATGTTACGACCCATGCAATAGGTTTCGGCATGTTATAGCCGCGCTTTTTCCACCACCGATGGATAACTAAAGCCCCGCCATGCATAGCACCCCAAATCACAAACATCCAGCTTGCTCCGTGCCAAAGTCCACCTAGCACGAAGGTAATAAATAAGTTCAAATACACTCTATAGTTGGCGCAACGATTTCCTCCAAGTGGGATGTAAATATAGTCACGTAAGTAGCGACCAAGCGTGATATGCCAACGCCGCCAGAAGTCCTGGATATCGAGAGACTTATATGGAGAGTTGAAGTTTAGTGGTAACCAAATATTGAAAAGTAGTGCAGCACCTATTGCCATGTCACAATAGCCGCTAAAGTCGAAATACAACTGGAATGTATAAGATAAACTAGTTGCCCATGAACTCAGAAAATCATGTTGTGCCCCAGGTGCAAATCCAGCGTCAGCATAGATAGCAAAGTTGTCTGCAATAATGACTTTTTTAAACAATCCAATGCTAAAAATGAAAAGTCCCATGAAGATATTTCGGTAACGAATCGCCCAGGTCCATTTTGATTTGAACTGGCTCATCATCTCTTTGTGATGAAGGATGGGGCCCGCTATCAGATGTGGGAAAAATGTTACGAAAAGGGAGTAATTTATGAAGTCGTATTCTTTAGCCTGCCCTCTGAAACTATCTACCAGGAATGCTATTTGGGTGAAAGTATAAAAACTAATTCCCAATGGAAGAACTATATTCCTGAATGTTAATTCGGTACCAGCAAGGTCGTTAATGTTATCGATGAAGAAATTCGTGTACTTATAATAACCAAGGAATGCAAGATTAACTGTTATGGCAATGCCAAGGAGCATCCCCTTTGAAATCCCCAGGCGGGTTCCTTTTGTGAAAGGAGAAACCGCTCCGCCAATCGCAAAGTTGAAGAAGATTGAGCCAAGGAGCAAAGGCAAATAGCTTACATCCCAGTATCCATAAAAGAACAGACTGCACGCTACAAGCCAGCACTTACCCGCCGAAATCAACCTGCGGTTGTTGAGCAAAAAGTATCCAAAAAATGATACTGGCAAAAACATAAATATGAATACTGATGAGCTAAACAGCATCGTGCGGCCCCGTTATTCCTGTGAGGTTAATCTGATTAAAATCAGTGAAATCCGAAAGGGGTGAAGTTTAGCACCTCAATAAGACTTGATCGACTCTGATTATTGACGATACTGTATATGCATACAGCAAATAATCGGAGGGTAGCATGCCTCGCAAACCAGACATCAATGCCGCTTTCGTATCCGCAGTTCAGCTAAGTCAGAAGGGATACCGGTATTTGCACACAGATGACTTTATCCGCGAGCTGAGAAAAGCCAGTTGGCACTTCAGCTATGAGGAAGCCAACCTGTGGATTGAGCGTAACCAGACTGACTTCTGCGACAAGACACCGGACTTCAGTGAAAATCGGTACTGGATATTGAGAAACATGGGGAGGGTGTTCTGATGGGATTTCCTTCACCTGCGACAGACTACGAAGAAGATCGGCTTACACTCAACAAAATCTGCGAAGTCGATTTAAATTGCCGTTTAATCGAAACAGATTCCGGCTGGGCGGTGATAAATACATCGTTGAAACCGGAACCTGATGGCGTTGTCCTGGCGACATACGACGGACGGAATCACTTCGTACGGCTTATGGGCGGCGCTTTGATAACCGAAGATGGCGAGTCGATAGAAGGTCAGGCGCTGGATGATGTCGTCGTCCACGGTGTGCTGACCCACACTATCAACCGGATTAAAGAAGATGACGTGGCGGTGTGATTATACCTCTGCAATCATCTCCGGACCTTGGTTCTTCACATTGCCCACGGCGCGCGTAACTGCGTGCCAGATAAATTTGTCAGCTGGCACGACACCATCAGCCACTATCTCTTCAGCTTCTTTCCCGCCAATATCCTGCCTCATCCATTCTCTGGCGGCTTCAGGTGAGAGAACCAGTGGTCGCCGGTCGTGAATATCGACCAGCCCTTTATCGGCTGCCGAAGTCACAATCAGGAAACCTTCTGCGTCGTCTCCGCGTTCGAATGGCGTGCTGCCAATCGCTGCCATGAATATCGGCTGGCCGTCGGCGCGGTGAATGAAATATGGCTGCTTCTTGTCGCCTTCCTTCTTCCATTCGAACCAGCCATCCGCAAAACAGATAGCCCGGCCATGCTGCCATAGAGGTTTGAACATCCTGCTGCTGGCTGCCGTCTCAACGCGCGCGTTTATAAGTGGCGGTTTGTCCCACCACCCCGGCGCGTAACCCCAGAACACCGGATCGAGATGCAACTGCTCGTCACGTTTGCTCAACAGCAAAACTTTTGTGCCTGGCGCTACGTTGTACCGGCCAATTGGTTCAGGGTCGTATGGAATGTCGCCATCAGCTTCATCAGCCAACAGAGCCAGATAGTCATCGCGGGTCATTGATTGTGAAAAGCGTCCACACATAGAAACCTCCAGCCAGTCAGACTGAAAGTATAGGGCAGGGAGAAAAATTGGTGCGCACCGTAAAATATTTGATTTATGGCAGGGACATGATGTGCGAACCGACAGCAAATGGAAACAAGGCGATGACGATTCTGGAAGGAGCTACGCAAACTTTTAACTGTTAATGTATTTGTATGTGATGGGAATTCTTTCCCCAAAACTAGTGTGATGTCATTGATGATCAATCAGTTATAAATGCCTCGGAAAAGCAATTTTAGCAATGAGTAATAACAATATATGCATATAATTCATTAGGTTAAGTATGAATCTTTAATGTATTGCTGCGTCATATGGAATGGTTCGAAGCCGCAGACCTGATCGTTAAAGGTATGGAAGGCGCGATCAACGCGAAAACCGTAACTTACGATTTCGAACGTCTGATGGAAGGCGCTAAGCTGCTGAAATGCTCAGAGTTTGGCGACGCGATTATCGCGAACATGTAACCCTTAAAATGTATTAAACAATAACGGGAGCCATTAGGTTCCCGTTTTTTTTGCCTCTCAAAATTCCTTCCCCAAAACTCTCCCCAAAACGTTTCCCCAAAACCCCTCGATTTTCACCCGGTTTTTGAGTCAATAACTACCCAGTCTTTCCCTCTATCATCGTTGTATTTGTCGGTCTGTTTTCTGGATTTATGGCCCAGCAACTTCTGAGTATCTATCCCTTGTTCTCTATACAGTCGCTCTGATAAAGACCGCTGTTCATGGAAGGTTGGGGCAGTGCCTTTTTCCCAGTCAATGCCACATTTATTCCTGGCCTTTTTAAATGTCGTGGTCAGGCTACTGCTGGAAACTCCATCTCCCCTGGTGGCTTGTGAGGTAGAGTGACGAAAGTGAACAAGGTATTTGCTGACCACGGCATCCCGGCATTTTGAGATAACATCTCTCAGCGTTAAATTTAAGATATCGCATTTCAAATTGAGAGGGATCGCCAATCTTGAACCTGTTTTTTCTTGTTCTATGTGGAGCATGTCATCCCAAATATCGGAGAATTTCATTTTACAGATATCTCCCAGTCGTTGACCTGTAACTAAAGCCAGTAGCATTCCGGTTTGCAAATAAGGTTGCTGATTTTCTGCCGCCTCATAGATTTTACGCCATTCCTCATAAGACAACCGCTGCCGGGTAACTCTATTTCTGGGCTGTTTGGTAGCCATGGCTGGGTTATACCCAGGCGGAACATGGCCTGAATGTTGTGCTTCTTTAAACACATCAATTAAAACCATGCGGACAACCTGAGCCATTCGGTTATGACCTTCTGCCTTTATGGCATCGGTGATTTCAGCAATATCTAAAGTAGAAATATCTTTAAGGTGCTGCATTCCGCAATGTTCTCTGAACAATCTAAGCGGCTTATTCTTCTGAAGGAATGAATTAGGCCTCAGCTCATTGTTTTTCACTCGTTCCTCTTGGATCGAAATATATTTATCTATCCATTCAGTCACGGTGATGTCGGTTCTTTTCCCTTTCATTCTTGCAAGACGATCGTTCACACTGAGAATCTGCCTTGTTCTCTGCTCTGCAATAATTGTGTTCGCTTCCGTCGCAACTTGCTTCGCTTCTGCTTCATCTGTTCCAAGACTATGAAAACGGCCTGAGATCGGGTGTTTGTATTGCCAGTAAACTTTACCTGTCCGCTTATCTAGTTTGCAGTAAAGGTTAGGAATTGAGATCTTGTGAGAGCGTGGTCTAGCAGCCATCAGAAATTATCCGTTTTAATCTGGGGTTAGAATTCGCAGGGAGAGCAGGGGCGGCAATAATGCCAACGTAACGAGCCTCACGATCAACCATCCAGTTTCGTCCAACCTTAACAGCTGGTGGGGCGATCATTTTTCCTTTGGCATATTTTTTGAGTACTCGCTCACTTGGGGCTTGGTCCCCGAACTCATCCTTAGCCCAGTCAATTAAAGACATCATGCGTGACATAGGTTTCTCCACTTTTCCGGCTGCACCCGGCTACTGTTTATTGAATATGCAAGATGAACATCCACCACGAAGACCATCATTGCAGGTACGACATCTTTTTGTTTCAGTGTGATAAAGCTGGTGGACCATCTCCTTAGGTACCAACACCGGCATAGGCACCCGAATTACCAGAGCGCGCAGACGTTCGATCTCCACTGCATGCTCCAGAGCGATTTCTTTCCAGTCGTGCGCTTCGGCCATCCACCATGCAACATCGGCTTTAAGGCGGCGCGTACGCCGCTGTTTGAGTTTGCTCACCATGGCAGCCATCCCATTTGCTGAAGCGCACCGATCGCCAGCAGCACGAACATGATTGCGTCGAATGGGTTAGGCATCGATATTCACCTTGATAGCGAACACTTTCACCGGGTCAGGCCCAAAGTGAGGATGCGTTATCACCTTCACTTCGTAGCCACTGTACGGAACGTCGATACGCTTGCTCGCGTCGTCGCGCTTTGGATAACCGCGGGTGATAATCAAGCGGTCGAAGCGGCGTGGAAGTTTTTGGTTGTGGCCATGCGAGAGCCTGCGACACCAGTAAGGATTAACCAGCCGATACTCTTCGGTTTTCTCGCCGCGCTTCATCTGGTCGAAGTATTCACCGTTCACTGCCAGTTGCAGGTTAGCCATTCTTATCCTCCTGCTGCGGTGCAGCTGCGAGCATGGCCGCCCACTGATGGTCGGGGCTAACGTACTGCTCACTTTCATCATTAGCTTTGTGAAATGCTTTACGCATGGCTACCGTCGGCTCAACCGGCACAGCCACCAAGCCTTTAGGCAACTTGTAAGCCGTCGTTACAGGTTCGGCACCCTGAAACATGGCGGCGCGGCAGGCGTTCCATGTGTGCATCACGGCGTCGGCCATATCGCTAGCCTCAGGGAGCGTGCCGAGTCGTTTAAACGCAGCAGTATAATTAATCTCAGGAGGCACTACCGGCGCTGGCGGGGCGGTGAATAGCTTTGTACCTGGCGCGAATTGTTGATTAAGACGGCGGTATGCAAGCGCATCACCACCATCTCAGACGGTAATCACTGGCTCAGCTTCGAGCGATGCCAGCGCGATACGCGCCAGCTCAAGCTCTATCGACCAGGTGCGCTCTTTGAGTGGTTCTAACTCTCCGGCTAGCATCATCTCTGCAAACTCAATGCGCGCGTGCGCAGAAGCGATAAGCTGTTCTTTGGTGAATGTGGTCATATCAATCTCCTTTGGTGGTGATGCTGATGCCAGCCGCGCGAATGGCGTCGGAACACTCTTCAAGTGCAAAGTTATATTTATCAGCAGCCATTCCGTAACCTTTAGGATACGGCGCTGGAAGCGTCACCTCCCGCGCCTCCAGCTCAGCAATCCGCTTCTCTGCGGCTTCCCTGCGGCTATTTGCGCAGTCATACCGCTGCGTCCATGAGCTAACTTCTGTGAATAGAAGATCGTGCAATTCAGCATTCCGCCGCTCTGCGGCTTCCAGCTTCTCGCTGTGAGCCGCTTGCCATGCTTCCCACATGCCATCCAGCTCGGATTCATCATCGTCAACTTTATAGCCATCACCATCGCGCCAGGATTCCCATCCAAAGCGCGGCGGGTTTCCGTTGTGATAATTCAACTCCCACCAACGCTCGAATATCTCGCGCAGTTCAGGCAGTGCCTGCTTATTCGTTGTCATGCTCATATCAGCGCATCCTTTCCAGAGTGACGCCAGCGCGAACCAAATCGCGGCAGTGACTGATTATTTCCGCGCGAGACGCTCCCCGCCACGGCGAATAGAATGGCGACTCGTCAATCTCAACATCAGAACCCCAGCCTGCGGCATCATGGGCTTTGCAGATGCCTTCCCAGTCAGTTGTGTTGTCAATCAACCACGAGTAGAGAAGCCACTCACAATCCATGTAATCACTTTCGCCGTAGTAGTCTGGTCCGAACCATACGACGTGCTGCTCGTGCCATACGGTGCCGCGATATGATTTGAAGCTATCCTCCTCAACTGTGAAATCATTGCCACGAAGGCTGGGGTAAAGTGCCAGCAGCAGCTCTTTTGCGATCTTCGAAATCTTCTTCTCGATACGCGCTTTTTTGTTTGCTTCCCTGCTCATGCTGCACCTCCCTGGCGAAGTTGGGCGGCGAACTCGTTAGCTACTGCTGAATATGGATGCTCATGACCGCCAGCCACCTTCAGGCTGGCAGCAAACATCTCCACACCCTTAGCCTGGGCTTCAGCCATAACAGCTTCGGTCGCCGGGATTCTCGACTTGATAGCGTCCTCTGCCTCTTCCCGCGTCAGGAATCCGCTCTTGCCGTCGTTACTAACCATCTGGCTGTCAAACCACGGCTGAAGTTCTGCCACGGTGATTTCGTCAGGAATATCAGCACCAGCTTCGTCTGTTGTACCTTCCAGCCAATCGCGTGCCGCTTTGATATCTCCCCGAGAAATACAGACCAATGCAGCCTGAGCGCCAAGCATGGTCTTATGGAACATCCATGAGGTGTTAAGCTCGCGTGCAGCTCCATTGAGCAGATACGCACACTCCGCAGCCAGCTTCTCAACCTGCATCTGCAGATTCTCGATAGTCGCATCAGCAGCGCGAAACTCACGCTGAGAATCAGCAAGCTTTGAACGGGTATCACGCACTTCCATAACAGCTACCTGTACTGCATAGGCGAACATCGCAGCACCACGATCTTTAATCTCTTCACTTGTGCGCTGCATGTTGACGGCCACAGTCATCAGTTCATCCAACTGTTCGCCGGTCATTGGTTTATTGGTTGTTGTCATGATGATTTTCCTGCTGAATTTTGTGTTGTTTAACAAAGTAGGCCACTGCCTTTGATTGGCTGGCGACAATGGTTTTGTCACCCATGTCCAGCCAAACGGTTTTGCCGCGGTAGAGTGAGGCCCGACCAATGTCATTACCATTGAGCATCACATACAGCGTTCGTCCGCGAATTTCTGTTGTTGGGACTGGCTGTGACAACCGATACGCTTCACGCGCTTCAGCAATAGCCTTGTGCTCGTCGATAATCGCCAGAGCTTCAGCAAGCGCAGCACCTTCAAGAGTGAAAACACCTTCTTCACTGATCGCTGCCTGAGCCATTAGCTCGACGAACCGGCGCGCGCTCTTGATGCTCAGTTCCGGCGCGATAGAGCTACGGGTAACTTTTGCTTTCCCCTGCGCAGCGGCAACTGCTTTATCGTGCTGGAGAACCTGGCCAGCCTGTTCGCCATACTCACGAACGCGGTCAACAGCAACGTCAACAGAGACAGCACCAGATTTAACTTCCTGCTGCACGTCGTGATTCGCTGTGCTGAGGGTTAGCAACTTCTCGACGGTGGCCACTGACTTATTGACCAGCTTTGCTATCTCGCTGGTGGTCTGGTTGAACGCGTTGTGCAGCTCCTGAATGACTGCTGCCTGTTCCATGTCTGAAAGGGGGAGCTGGTTATTACTGGTCATGATGCGCGCCAGACGCTGCACATCGTTACCGTTGAAAGGCATGATGTGAATGCGGTCTACTGGCTTACCAGCTTCAGCACAGCGAGCAAAGCAGCGACGGCGGCGGTGGCCTTCAACAACCCATACACCACCTTCATCGCGTGCGATAACTTCCAGAGGGGGAACTGCACCGCCGTTCATCAGGTACTGGAACAGGTCATCGTCGGCCAGGCGGGTACGCTCATCATCGTCATGGCGCTTATTGAAACCTTCACGAACGTGGATATCGTCCAGGCTGATAAACATCCCGGTATCGGTGCGTTTAATCAGACCAGACTTGGTCATCTGCTTAAATGAGTTAGCCATTAGAGCGCAGCCTCGTTATTCATGGAAAAGACAACAGGGTGCAGTTCTCGCAATTCGCGTTGTGCTTCAAGTGAGTGAACGTTCGTTGGTGTCTTTGTGCGACGTTCTTCGAGACGGTCACATTCTTTGGCCCAACTGGCGACATCTTCACGCAGGGTAGCGTTTTGCTCAGTCAGAGTTTTACGCTGCGCCATTGCTTCACAGAGCGCGACGCTGGTGTAGTCCAGACGGTTAGCCAGTTCGTTCATCAGTTGAGCTGATGCAATAGGCAGGTAGTTAGCAGCGGTACGAGCAGCATCGATAAGTTGCTCGCGGGTCATACGCGGTTGTAACTCGGTGACGTTCTGTGTGTTCGTCATGGATAGTTTCTCCGTGTTATATGCGTCCTGCACGACGCTGAATTTTGGTTGCACGAATCCCTCGCCAGATGGCGACAGAAAAAAGTGGTTTTCGTTTTAGTAAGCACCCAACCAGGGCACTTAGTGAAACGGGCGACTGCCATCGCCGGTTAGCTTCTCCACAATTGAGAGCGCGTTCCCCTGAGTTGATTTAACGACTGAGGCCTCTCAGTAAAAAATGCAGAACGCGCTTTCAGTTGTGAAAAAAGTGCGGTGGCCAGCAAGGAAAATAATCAAATCACTGCCACCGCCAAAACTACACACAGCATCGTTGTTACAGGTACTACGGGTTTACCACGGTCCTACGTGATTGGGTTGTGGCGCTGGGACTCGAACCCAGATAACGTCTGGCCAGCCGCATGAGATACTCCAGGTTATGATCCTTAAGTAGTGCTCAACTCCTCACACAAGAGGCGCTCTATCCAATTGAGCTACATCCACAACGTTGAGAGCACTAAATGATGCTTCTAAACAGCTATCGGTTGGGCATCACGTGGCGTTGGCCTGGTGTGCTTATTCACAGATAGCGCTCTCATCGTTGCATCCTCGTCTCTTCCGAGGTGTCACACCGGATCGCCACGCTGGTGAAGCGTCTCAGACTGTAGTACATAATTGGCTTGCACATTCCGGCTACCCGGTGGAGGTACTGCCAACAAGGAATCCACCGGACCGCTGCGACACATGTGCCATATGCCGAACTTCTAATCTACCGATGGTCTTAAACATCATCACCCCGGCGTATAATGAGTATCACCATTAGTGATTAATTGGTCAACACCTATAGTGATAAAAATATAACCGTTAGTGCTAACTTGATGATAATTAAGGTGAAAAAAGATGCAAAAAAAAGGAGCCGATTGGCTCCTTATTCGAAGATGTTTTCAGGCCATTGGGCCTTTACTACTTTTCCTATTATTCGGCAATTTTCACTACATTCAATGGCTTGATATCGAGGGCTAGGGTTAAGTGGCTCAAGCCAGGGCTTGCCATCTTCCCTGACAAATCGTTTAAAAGTAACTTCTGAATCATTAAAGATTCCTGCTACGCAAAAATCGCCAGCCTCAACATCCTGCTCAGGGTCAATAAGAATCAGCATTCCTTCTGGGAAACTCGGTTTTACGCCCGGTGGAGCTGTCATTGAATGACCAGATACTTCCAGCCAGAAAGCTGAATCGCTAGCTTTCACAGTAGTAGAAACCCAATCCTTCGCGTCTCTCTCTGTGTAGGAACTAACAGGACTGAAGGAGCCAGCCTGCACCTCAGTTAAAAGCGGATACTCGTAAACGGATGAGTGGTTTCTTCCATTTGCGATTGCTTCAAACATCTCGGCGATCTCAGTCGCAAGAGAAGGGCTAAAGTCATCAACTTTGACCCCCAAAATTTTGGCGAACTGCGCGGCGTGTGTTGCATTGATGGCATTTGTTCCATTCAGCAGCTGAGCCACGCCGCTCTGACCCATCCCCATTTGCTCGGCCAAAGTTTCCTGAGAGAGGCCCAGTGTTTTCTTCTTAGCCTCAAAAATAGCTTTTAGTCTGCTGGCATCTGCCAGTTGTTCTGTGGTCAATGGTTTCTTTTTCATACACATAATTTATCACCGCAAGGCATAATCACCAATCACCGCTAGTGTTGACATATTTATCACTAACAGTGATACTCCTTATGTGCAAACCATGAGGACAACAGATGAAGATTATTCCGCTCTCTGATTATGTTCTGGCTAATGGCCAGGCAAAAACAGCTGAGGCATTGGGGATTTATCAGAGTGCAATTAGCAAGGCTCTGAAGCATAAGCGAAGGGTAAATATTTTGGTTAGTGAGAACGGGAAGATTGAAGCCGAAGAGATTCGTTCTTTCCCGAGCAAAGCCAAAATTGATAGCCCCGATGCTGTTCCTAAACCTTAAACCACCTTCAGTTGATAAATAACTACCAAAGGAAAAACAACATGGTAGAGCCAAGTTTGAAAGAAGTAGTTAAGGCTATGTGCAAAGCGTATCCAGGAGGCCGTGAGGCGATGGCTGGTGCAATTGGCATGTCCGTTACTGAGTTCAACAACAACCTGTACGAGAAAAATGGCTGCCGGTTCTTTGAAGTGAATGAATTGGAAGCGATGGAAGATATTTCAAATACATCTCTCCTGGCTGATTACTTCGCCAAGCGTCGCGGCGCTTTGCTGGTGGACGTTCCGCAACTGGAAGACCTGGATCGTGTGGACTTGTTTACCAGAGCAATGAGAACCGCAGCTGCTCGGGGTCAGGTTGATCAGATTATTCAGGAAGCTCTGGAAGATGGGGTTATTGAGAAGCATGAAGCTGAAGAGATTGAGCAGCATCACCGCCGCCATCTGGCAGCACGAGAAGAAGAAATCCGCGCGATTGTCGCTTTGTTCAGCCGTAAGAAAAGTCAAAAGAAGTGACGCCCGCGAGTGTGCAGCTCCGGGCGTCGTGGCGTGTCGTATCAGTGGAGAAACTAAACGCATGAACAGTTTAAACCGAATGAGACCAGCTAAGCAATTCCGATGCCTTCCGCTGGTGGGTAAAGACTCTCACTTCGGCTATGTCGAAATAGTACGTGGAGAGGACGGGAGCCACAACTACCAGGCATGTGCAGGTGTGGTAGGGACATTTGCTCAGATGAACGAGAAGGGGCGCGAGGAATGGCTGAAGTTAACCGGCAATTCAGAGACCACCGAGGTATCCCCGTGCGGGTTATCAGATGGGAGCCAGAGACTCGACGCGTTATATACCTTCGCGAAGGGTACGATCATGAGTGCTTCAGCCCTCTTGAGCAATTCCAGCGCAAATTTACAGAGTTAAAGGACGACCATGAGCCTGTTGATGCCATCCCGGCCGATAGTGATAAACCCTGACCTTGCGTACAGCATTGGCCTAAATGAGGCGATTGCGTTGCAGCAGGTGAACTACTGGCTGAAAGAAACCTCCTCCGGACTGGAGCGTGACGGCGTGCGCTGGATTTACAACACGAATGAGCAATGGCTGGAGCAGTTCCCGTTCTGGTCTGAGTCCACTCTGAAGCGCACCTTCACTCGTCTTAAAGCGCTTGGCGTGCTCAAAATTGAGCAACTGAATAAGTCTCAGCGCGACATGACGAACTACTACACGATCAACTACGAAAGTGAGCTTTTAGATGAGGTTAAAGTGACCAAATCGAAGAGTTCAAAATGCACTCGTCCATCAGGTCAAAATGAACCGATGGAAGAGGTCACAGTGACACGCTCCATCGGGTCAAAACGAACCGCTGTCATCAGGTCAAAATGCACTGATGTTCTTACAGAGAATACAACAGAGAATACTACAGATATAAAAAACACTATTTGTCCGGTTGCGACGCAACCAGACCCTGAAGTGTTGATCACTGACAACGCCATTCTCGTTTTGACTCATCTGAACCAAGTCAGTGGTTCCCGATACCAGAAATCCAAAACCTCTCTGGAGAACATCCGGGGCCGACTTCGTGAAGGTTACAGCGTTGATGATCTCAAGCTGGTAATTGACCTCAAGCATGAGCACTGGAATGGCAATGACGACCAGTACCAGTACATGCGCCCTGAAACCCTGTTCGGCCCGAAAAAATTCGAATCCTACCTGCAAAGCGCTACTCGCTGGGAAAGCAAAGGTCGTCCAAAGCGTCAGGAGTGGAGCGGAAAACGGGATGAAGGGGTTTTCAAAACCAGCTTTCAGAATACAGATTACAGCGAGATTCCTGCAGGCTTCAGAGGAGCTAACTGATGAGCAGCCTGATGAAAACCCTTGAGATGTTCATTGCTGAGAATCCTGGCTTAACCAGCCGTGAGATTGCCGAAGCGTTTGCTGATTACTCTGTCGACGCTGTCCAGCGCACCGTGTGCCGTCTTCACGAATACAACTTCACCACCCGTGAGTGGAATGGTAAGCAGTTCCTGTATTACGCGATGTCAGATAGTGCTGCTGGCGGACGCCGTGAAGTCCCTGCTGATAAACACGTAGTAGCAATGATTGATCAGGCGAAAGAGTTACAGAACCGTGGTCTTTACCGCCGTGCTGCCACTCTCTGGCTGGAAGCATTCCAGCGCTCTCAGATTTTGACTGAGCGTGAACGCTGTCTGAAAGAGCGCCAGCGCTGTCTGCGCAAAGCCGTATCAACGAGCAAAGCAGATGGCTCATGGTTCCTGGCTGGCCGTTACGCAGGGGAAAACTGATGAAATATTCACTGATTTACGCTGATCCTGCCTGGGAGTATGGCAACACCATCAGCAACGGCGCAGCCGGGAACCATTACGGGACGATGAAGCTTATCGACATGAAGCGCCTGCCGGTGTGGGAACTCGCTGCTGAAGATGCCCTGTTGGCCATGTGGTTCACCGGAACGCACACCCGCGAGGCGATTGAACTGGCTGAAGCATGGGGCTTTAAGGTTCGAACCATGAAGGGATTCACCTGGGTGAAGTTCAACCAGCTGGCGGAGCAGCACATCAACAAAGCACTTCAGGCTGGCGAAGTAGAAGACTTTTACGACTTCCTCAACCTGCTGAACGTTCAGACCCGGATGAATGGTGGGAACTACACCCGAGCCAATACCGAAGACCTGCTGATCGCTACCAGGGGAAATGGACTGGAACGCCAGTGCGCCAGCATCAAGCAGGTTATCTACAGCCCACTCGGTGAGCATAGCCAGAAACCAGCAGAGGCACGTTTCCGTCTTGAGCAACTTTATGGCGACGTTCCGCGCATTGAGCTGTTCAGCCGCAGCGGCGCTACTGGCTGGGACCATTGGGGAAATCAGGCAGAGTCTCCGGCAGTTGATCTCTTACCTGCCTGTGTGATTCCAGTCATTGAAGGTGGGGAGCGTGCAGCATGATTTACGATCTCAAATTACCTCACTGGGCATCATTACTTCCGTGTCCATTTTGTGGCAGTGAGTCCCTCTTGTCGGCTGATGGTGACGGTGTTTATGCCGGTTGTTCTAGCCCTGATTGCTCAATAAATCCAATAACGCAGACGTATGCGTTAAAGCGAGATGCTATTCGTGCCTGGAATAGGAGGGCTGGAAGTGAATCAGGAAACTGAGAACGCGATCCATGCTGAGGCGAAACGCTGTAGTGATGCTATCCAGGCAGCCATGAAGAAAAAGCCAAAGCCTAAATTCGACAGCGTCAGCAAGCCCTTGCTCAGCAAGCACTACGAGAAGGTAAAGCCACTGGGTATCACCTTCATTAAATTTGTCAGTGTCATTGGCCGCCTGAATGGGCGTTATGGAGTGGAATCATGATCGGATTAACCGAGCGTCAAAGTGAAGTTTTCAACGCCATCAAAGACTATCAGGCCCGCTTAGGTTTCCCTCCGACAGTTAAAGAGCTGGCTGAACTGATTGGGGTGTCGTCTCCGAACGCCGCCGCTGATCACGTCAATGCACTCAAGCGTAAGGGCTATCTCACTGTGGCTCCGGGTGCCGCACGGGGTATCTCTCTGGTTGAGCAGAAACCCAAGCGAATTCCACTGGGGTTAAACGACCAGGTGAAAATAAGGATATTTGAACCCGGCATTCAGCACCTTAAACGCCACTATCAGGAACTTAATATTCCGTACGAAGCCCCGAAACTCGACAGCGACGGTTACGCCACGATGACCCTATGGTACGTAATGAGCACCTTTGGGGAAATCCTTTACAACGGCGCGCCACACGCATTCGAGTTGGCGATTGATCTGGAGGCCAAATGAAACTGATCCTGCCGTTCCCGCCGAGCGTCAATGCCTACTGGCGATCACCAAACAGCGGCCCTCTGAAAGGCCGCACGATGGTTAGTGCTAAAGGGCGAACATTCAAGAGTGCAGCCCGCGCAGCGATTATTGAGCAGTTACGGTGTTTGCCTAAACCCTCGGCAGCACCGGCATCAGTTGAGATCACCCTCTATCCACCGGACAGCCGCAGCCGCGACATTGATAACTACAACAAGGCGCTGTTCGACGCGCTCACACACGCTGGCGTCTGGGAGGATGATAGTCAGGTGAAAAGGATGCTGGTGGAATGGGGACCACAGGTGCCGGGTGGAAAAGTCGAGATAACGATCACTAAACATGAACCTCTGGCGGGTGCAGCCGCCTGATAAGTGGAGAAGAGCATGCAACAGATGAATATCACAGTGAATTGCCCTACACACCATGCAGCGATGCAGGGTCAACAGGTAACAATGTCCAGTCGTGAAATTGCGAGGCTGGTTGACTCACGCCACAGCAATGTATGCGTGGCTATTGAGCGCCTGATGAATTCCGGAGTTATTGGGGGGTATGCTGCAATGCAGTACACCCATCCACAGAACGGCCAGACGTATCACTACTACGAAGTTAACAAGCGTGACAGCTATGTGATCGTTGCGCAGCTTTGTCCGGAGTTTACTGCTCGTCTGGTTGACCGCTGGCAGGAACTGGAGAACGGGCAGGGGATGAAACTTCCTCAGACATTGCCTGAAGCGCTCCGCATGGCAGCTGACCTCGCAGAGCAGAAGCAACGGCTGAGTGAAGAACTGGCAATTGCCGCGCCGAAAGCGGAGTTCGTTGATCGTTACGTAACTGCTACCGGTTCAATGACGTTCCGGCAGGTAGCGAAGCTGCTGAATGCAAAAGAGCCCGAGTTCCGTTTGTTTCTGCTGGAGCACCACATCATGTATCGCCTGAATGGGGTGCTCACTCCCTACCATCAGCATATCGAGGCTGAACGTTTTGAAGTTAAGACTGGCACCACGAACGCTTCAAATTATGCCTTCAGCCAGGCTCGGTTTACTGCCAAAGGTGTGAAATGGATTGGTGGCCTGTGGACGGAATATCTGTCTAAGGGGCATATGGGGTGAAAGCTTTACTGACACCTGAAATCGCGCCTATTTCCGGGGTAGTACTTTTTCGCCCTGGAAGTGAGTTGTTGTGGCTTTTCCGACAGGGGCGCGTTGTTGTAGAAACGCCTACCGAAGCCATGAGCGATTTGCCGTCTGGCATTATTCCAGAGGCTTATCAGACACTGACAGATGATGTCAGTATGCATCCTATTTTTGAGAATGAACGAGTCATTCAGCGTGCTGGTGGTCTTGGTGGTCTGGATGGATGGCTGGAACGCAAACATGAATGTCAGTGGCCTCACAACGACTGGCATGCGAGCGAATTCACAATCATGCACCATCATCCCGGCAGCATCCGTCTTTGCTGGGCATGTGATAACCAAATCCGTGATCATTCCACTGAAAGACTCGCGGGAATTGCCCGTCAAAACCTGGTATCCTGGCTCCTAAAGATGGTGAATGGTCAATTAGGCTTCAGTGATGACCACACACTGACTTTACCGGAGTTCTGCTGGTGGATGGTCAGAAACGACTTAGCCGATCTCATACCTGAAGCAGTGGCAAGCAAAGCGTTACGGATTAAGCCGGAAGCTATCAGTCCGGTGATGAGGGAAAGCGAGATTATTCCATCGGTACCGGCCACCGAACTGCTGCAGGAGAAGGTCAAAAAGATAGTCGCGGTGAAGGTAGACCCGGAGTCACCAGAATCCTTCCTGCTGAGACCCAAGCGTCACCGCTGGGTAAACGAGAAGTACACGCGCTGGGTGAAGTCTCAGACGTGTGTTTGCTGCAATAAGCCAGCAGACGATCCCCACCACCTGATAGGTCACGGGCAGGGTGGAATGGGTACTAAGGCGCACGACCTGTTCGTAATACCTCTGTGCAGGGGGCATCACGACGAGTTGCACGCTGATCCTGTGGCATTTGAAGCGAAGCACGGCGACCAGTTGGTGCTGTTGTTTCGATTTTTAGATCGTACGCTGGCAATCGGCGTACTGGCGTAAGTGGAGAACGCGAAATGATTAACCCTTCCGAAGTTGGCAAACCCGGCGAAATGGCTCGTCTAAATACTCTTGAAAGCATCTGGGTGCAGGGCAAGCTCCGCATGTGGGGCCGCTGGTCATATATTGGCGGTGGTTCCGGCGGCAACATGTTTAACCAGTTGCTGGCATCCGGGAAGATAACCAAAACAGCCATCAATGAAGCCCTCCGCCGTATGAAGAAGTCAGGTCTTACTAAACCAGAGCTGGAGGCATTCTTTAAAGAGATGCTGCAGGGCAAGCATAAAAGCTCCCTGGCGTTCTGTAGCGATGATGAAGGTCTCAAGATTGATGGGGCGATTGGCGCGCACCTGATGTCCGAAGGGCATAAAGGTCTGTACGGCGTAATCGTGGATCGTTACCGCCTGCGTAAAAGTAAAAGACAAATGGCGGATGAACTACAGGTAAAACATCCAGAGTGGGCCTATATGACCTGCCGCCGCCGTATTGATACCTGGCTAAGTTTGGCTGAATCTATGCTTTACGCACCACTTTGTGACTCATTCGACACAAATAAGCGAAGATTTAACTTGAAAAGTGAGCCAGAAAGTGTTTGAATTGTGATAGGCTCGGGACGTTAAAGCGCACTGAGCAACAAAACATAAAGAAACCCGCCATCAGTGCGGGTTTTTGCATTTTAGGGCTGCCTACGGGCGGCCCTTTTTTGTTCCCCTCGCTCTGAGAGGACTACAGCAATAAGAGGGGGCTAAATGTCCGCAGAACCGATATCTGCAACGGTTACGGCTGGAGTAGCTGCCGGGACCACCGGAATTACATTCGCTACAATTTTTCCTGAAGCCACACCAGCAGTTATGGTTTGCTCTCTTGCTGGTGCAGCGCTCTACATTCTGAGTTCTGAAGACCACAAGATCTGGAAACAGATACTCTTTGCGCTTATTTCGTTTATTGGTGGCATTTACGCCGCCGCAACGGCCTCAGAAATTATCGCAGCATTAATCAACGCGGCATTAAGTCACCTTTCTCCACCAGTCACCGTAAAGGTATCTCCAGCCATTGGTGCGCTGGCGGCCTCAACGGTGTCTGTCACTGTCCTGCTTCGCGTCCTTGCGCGCTCTAAGGTGGGGAACTTACCCGGCTTGAAGGGGGAAGAATGACGTGGCAAACACTGATCCTGAACATTAACGCTGTTGCATGCATCCTTATCACCATACGCCTGATGTTCTTCAGGAAGCGGAGCTTACGCCGCCGCAGACTGATGGAGTTTCTGGCGTATGGGCTGATCCTCGCCCCGGCGTTCACTGCTTTCCGCATCTGGCACGGCGATTATGTGCAGGTCGATTACGGAGAGCTAATCGTTAATGTGATTGTCTGCGTAGCTGTCTGGCGCGCTCGGGGAAATATCGCAAGAATCGCAGGGGAAAGCACAACGTGAACCAAACACAATTTCAAAAGGCGGCTGGTGTAAGCGTCGAGTTAGCCTCGCGCTGGTATCAGCCAATCAGTGATGCAATGAACGAGTTCCGCATCATCAACAAGGTAGATATGGCGATGTTCATTGCTCAGGTGGGGCATGAATCAGCTGGTTTCACTTTACTGGTGGAAAGTTTCAATTACGGCGTTGCTGGATTGTCGAACTTCATCCGCGCCGGGCGCATTACTCAAGACCAGGCCAAAGCGCTTGGCCGCCGCCCAGATGAACGGCTTTTGCCGGTTGAACGTCAGCGCGCTATAGCGAACCTGGTGTACAGCAAACGCATGGGAAATAACGCACCCGGCGACGGATGGTTATACCGTGGGCGTGGACTTATCCAGATTACGGGACTCAACAACTACCGTGACTGTGGTAACGGCTTGAAGGTTGATCTGGTTAAGCAGCCTGAACTGCTGGCCGAAGATGTTTATGCAGCAAGGAGCGCGGCGTGGTTCTTCGCCACTAAGGGATGTCTTAAGTATCCCGGCGATCTGGAGCAGGTGACGAAGATTATCAACGGCGGTACGAACGGGCTTGAAGACAGGCGCGCTCGTTTCGGAAAAGCCAAAACGGTGCTGGTGTGAGGTTGCGATGGGATTAGAAACAATCATTGGTCTTGCTGCACTGGTTATGGCTGCTATTGCTGGGGCTTTTGGAATTGGTAATTCACGCGGCACCAGCAAATCGGAAGCCAAAGCAGACCAGCAACGCACTGAAGAAAAAGCCGCTGCCACTGAAGCAGTAGCCGAACGCCGGGTAGAAGCAACGAAAGAGGCCAGCAATGTACAGCAGAGTGTTAACCATATGCCTGGCGACGATGTTGATCGCGAGCTGCGTGACACGTGGAAGCGCCCCGGTGGTGGTTGATACTGCCTGTGACTGGGTAAAGCCAATCTACCTGACCGATCACGACATTGACGTTATGGACCGCCAGACGAAGAAAGACATCCTGGCCCATAACAAAGCATGGCAGTCGAACTGCCAGCTAGAAACCAGATCCTCGCACTAGCGGGGATTTTTAACGCAATAAAGGTAAAGACGATGGATGAAGAGTATCGTAAAGACCTGCAACTGTGGTTTGGCCTGTCACATGCTGCTTTCTGCGTGATGCCCCGAGTTTTTATGGAGGCAATGCCAAAGGAATGGCAAGAAAAGATGGCTCAACTGCTTTTTGAATACGACGACACAATTAAAACGAATGTCTGTGGAATTCATAGCTGTTTTGTTACTGTCAAAGACAGCAACAACCGCTTTATGAAGATGCCAGAAGATATTCTGAATTATCGTCATCCCCAACGTGAGTTTATCGAGTCATTCCTGAATAAGTAGCCATTACAAAGCTCACCTGCTGGTGGGCTTGATAATGTCTATCCCTTTGCGGGGATAAAATTAAAATATCCAGGATCGAGGATAATGCATTTATTATCCGTCTCGAAGGATACCGTATGGCCAGCATGCCAAATTCAGTTCATCACGAAGGTAAAGACTGGTATCCGTTTTCGGTAAATTATTCTGATCCTGATGGTCGCCAGTTCTCATTCACCATCTACGCCGTAAATCGAGAACATGCTTCCTATGTGGTTCAAGAGATACGCGAAACAGCCACTCTTGGTGATCAAATAGAAAGCATAATTAGATAACAAGCACTACTACCATTAGATGTTACTGAGCAGTTCGGCTATGAAAGGGAAATGGTCTATAAGAAATTGCGTTACGGTTGCCGCATTTGAACCTACTGCCATAGCTGAGAAAACCGCCGAAGCCGTTAGGACGTTTTTTCTCAGCTCAGGTTTGGTTTGAGCAAGCTTTTCAGCAAGTTCTTTTATCTCCTGCATATGCTCTTTGGCTTTTTCTTGGAGAATACGAAGCTCTTCAGGCGAGGCATAGAATGCCATACCAACTCCGCAGTTATTTGTTTGGAAATCACCGTGAAACTCAATATCGGCGTCTTTATGAGCAATGATGCCCGTACCGCAATGATTAAGTGAACCGCCAAAAAATCTAACAGTCATAGATACCTCTGATTTGCTATGTGGGATAACGAATTCATCAATCCAGATGCTAATTCGTAAAAAGATTAATGACATCAATTTTCAGTAAATACCTATCAAAAATCCGATGCTTCGCACGCGTCGTGAAGAGAGTCTTTCAGTAGTGAGCCTGGGTGATGCCGTTAGGTTGCGTTTACCTCTCGGGCGGCATTGCCGTGCGACAGGCTCACGTCTAAAAGGAAACGCACATGCAGGTCACAATAGACGGTGTCCCGTATGCACCTGTCACTATTTCACGCTCTACGATTGGAATTGCCATAACAACGCATAACAGGCCGGAAGTTTTTAAGCGCGCCATGGAACAGCACATGAAGCATCTTCCATCTGGCGCGCTGGTGGTTGTCATAGACGATGGTTCAATCCCTGCAGCAGTTGTACCGGATAACGTGAAGCAAGTTCGACATGGCCAATCACGTGGCATTGTCGCTTCGAAGAACGACAGCCTGGACGCATTGATGAATGCCGGTTGTGAGCACCTTTTTCTGTGGGACGATGATGCCTGGCCGATTTCCGATAACTGGCACCTGCCTTACATCGAATCACCAGAGCCACATTTGGCCTATCAATTCCTCGATCTGGCTGGACGCAATAAGCTGAGGGATATGGCGGTGCTGCACCAGGATGATAAGCATATCGCTTACACCGGGCAGCGCGGCGTGATGCTTTATTACCACCGCAGCGCCATAGAGAAGGTTGGCGGATTCGATCCGGTATACGGTCGCGGTATGTATGAACATCCCGATCTGGCCTTACGCATCTACAACGCAGGATTATCTACCTGGGCGTTCGCTGATGTGGTTGGCTCTGAAAAGCTTATTCATTCGATGGATGAGCATGAAGAGGGCACTCGTTCAATCCCTCGACCTGATCGCGAGGCTCTGGTGAAACGCAACGTTGGCATCTTCAATGTTCGGCGGGATAGCGGATATACCGGCTTTGCCCCGTACAGCAGAAATCCCAACCTTGTGATTACGACGCTGCTCACGAGCCAGCCAGATCCACAGCGCACCGGTAAGATGATCCCCGACCCGCTGGTTCTACAATCATGGGCAGATTCAATATCCGGCGCGCTGCCGATGGTAATAGCCGACGAGTTGAAAGCGGTTCCTTGCGGCGCAGGACTTCATGAAGTTCCCGTGTTGAACATGAGCCCTTACTTTGCTCGATGGCTGCACATCTACCAGTACCTTCGAGCGCATCCTGAGTATCACCTTGTCTGGTGTACTGATGGTACCGACGTCGAGATGCTGCGAGAACCCTGGTCAGAAATGCAGCCGGGTAAAATTTACGTTGGCTCTGAGCATAAGACATATTCCGACGAATGGATGAAGGGCAATCACCACGGCAAAGCCTATAGCGATTTCATCGATCAGCATCGTGATGAACCACTGCTTAATGCTGGTCTGGTTGGTGGAATCCGTACAGACGTAATGGAGTTTGCCCACAGGATCATCAGGAAACACTATCTGATTGAAAGCCACCGGTTCTGGAAAATGGAGACAGCTCCCGCCACGCTGGTTGACATGGGCGCGTTCGGTATGGCGGCAAAGTCTTTTGGTGAGCTCATCGTTACCGGTCCTAAGGTACACACCATCTTTAAAACAGATGGCTTCGGCAAGGAGTTAGCATGGTGGAAACACAAGTGAAGTTTGTTGTTGTTGGCCATCATAAGCGTATTGAAGCAGCCAAGTTGCTATGTGACAGACTCGATGCGCATATGCTCATTGACTATGAAGACCATGGCGCAAACTGGAACCATCATCGCGCGCTTGAGTGGGCAAAAGAGCAACTCTGCCACGTAGTGGTATTAGAGGATGATGCGCTGCCGGTGGAAGACTTTATCTCTTCTGTATACGACTGGATTGAGCGTCACCCAGTTTCACTTATCAGCTTCTATCTCGGCACAGGAAGGCCACCTCAGTATCAGGTTGAGATTGCGTCGAAGCTTATCGCTGCTGATAAATCTCGGGCTGAATATATCACGCTCACCCGACTGATACACGGCGTCTGCTACTGTGTTCCTCCAGTGCATATCCAGAAAGTGTTGGATAAATGGAGCCACAGTAAAGCTGCCGATTATGCCGTGGGTGATGCGCACGGAGGACCAGTCATCTACCCATGCTATTCACTTGTTGATCATGCTGATGGTCAGCCTGTTGAACCTGCGAGAGATAAGCAGCCAAGAACAGAACGCCGTAAAGCATGGAGGTTGTATGGGTAAGTTAAAGACTCTACGGCCTCGGTTAAAGGCCATTGATACCCGACGCATTAAGCCTGTGTATGGTGAGAACCGACGAATAAGCGGAAGTGCAAGGGTTGGACTCAAGCGCAGGATTTACGTCCGTGATGGTGGACATTGCTGCATGTGTGACCGCGTAGTTGATCTTCACGACAGCGAGCTTGATCACCGTATAGCTTTACAGTTTGGTGGTGACAACGAAACGGGGAATCTATGGACGCTATGTCTGGAGTGTCATGCAGGCAAGTCTTCTCGCGAGGCCGCAACTGCACAGCCAGACGTTGAGGCCCTGAAGCATCAGGTTCCAACCGGAGACGGACAGGCAGACGTCATCGTGATTTGATGTAAATGATAATCGATATCAATAACATCATCATATAGTTGCATTTTGAATCATTTCAAACGCTAATGATATCAATTCTCATCAACACCAGGGGGGGTATGGTTGGGTGTCAACGCTGATCGCGCTGGACACCGCGCCCCCTCTCACGCACAGAAAAAATTCCTCATTGGAGGGTGTTAACGTGTTAACAGGACAGAAGCGCAAATACGCACAGGCGCTGATGTCCGGTTCATCCCAGGCTGATGCAGCCCGTAAGGCCGGTTACTCCGAGAAAACCGCAAGGTCACAAGGGTCCCGGCTGGCAAAAGACCCGGATATCATCGCGTTTATAAATAAAAAGCGTGGTGCTGATCCGTACGATGTTCAGCCACTGGGTGAACCACTGAAGCCGCCACCAGTTGTTAACAACACAGTGAAAACTTTCGAAGATCCTCTTGAGTTTCTGAAGTCGGTTATGAACGACATTACCGAAGAAATCGACACGAGAAAGGATGCTGCGAAAGCAATGCTTCCATATGTCCATCCTAAGAAAGGTGAGGGCGGCAAAAAAGATGCCCGTAATGCCGCTGCTAAGGTAGCCGCCACCGCCAGCAAGTTCGGCGCGATGGCTCCGCCAAAGTTGGTCGTGAACAATAAGGGGTAATCTATGCCTGAATGGACAACGGCCTGCCTTGACTGGGAGAAACGCTTGGTCGAAAGGGCTTCGATTATACCCCCTCCGATATTCCCTGATCAGGCTGAGTATGCTCTTGGAATTTTCAAGGAGCTTCGGGTTTCAGATTTACCCGGAAAGCCTACTTTTGGTGAGTGCTCTGAGTCGTGGGTCTTCGATTATGTAAAAGCTATTTTTGGTGGTTACGAAGCTGAAACTGGGAAGCAGCTAATTCGTGAGTATGGCTTGCTCATTAGTAAAAAGAACACCAAATCTACTATAGCCGCAGGAATTATGCTCACGGCGGTGATCCTGTGCTGGCGTGAAGACGAAGAACACCTGATCCTTGCGCCCACAAAAGAAGTTGCTGACAACAGTTTTAAGCCAGCGGCCGGAATGATACGAGCCGATGACGAACTTTCCGATATGTTTCAGGTTCAGGACCATATCAGGACAATCACGCACCGTGTGACGAGAAATACATTAAAAGTTGTGGCCGCTGATACCGATACGGTATCTGGAAAGAAAGCCGGCAGGATTTTGGTGGACGAATTATGGTTATTCGGAAAGCGACAGAATGCTGAAGCAATGTTTATGGAAGCGTTGGGTGGTCAGGTATCCCGTGAAGAAGGTTGGGTTATCTTCCTGACGACACAAAGTGATGAACCTCCTGCAGGGGTGTTCAAAGAGAGGCTTCAATACTGGCGGGATGTCAGAGACGGAAAAATTAATGATCCCAAAACATTGGGCGTTCTGTACGAATTTCCGGAGTCGATGGTTGAGAAAAAAAAATACCTTCGGCCAGAAAATTTCTATATCACAAACCCAAACATGGGGCGATCAGTCAGTGCTGAGTGGCTTGAAGACCAACTACGCAAGAACCAGTCTAAAACAGACGGCACATTGCAGCAGTTCCTCGCAAAACATCTCAATATCGAAATTGGTCTAAATCTTCGAACAGACCGATGGGCTGGTGTGGATTTTTGGGAGGCACAGATAAGGCCTGTGACTTTCAGAGATATTCTGGATCGCGCCGAAGTTGCCACAGTGGGGATTGATGGTGGGGGTCTTGATGACCTTCTTGGCCTGTACATTATTGGTCGAGATAAAGAGACACGGGAGTGGATCGGATGGGGGCATGCGTGGGCTCATGAGATTGCCGTTCGCCGCCGTAAAAGTGAAGAATCCCGCTTCAATGATTTCGTGAAGGCTGGTGACCTGACTATCGTTAAGCGTGTCGGGCAGGACACGGAAGAAGTCGCTGAATATGTCAGCCGTATTAATGATGCTGAGCTGCTCGATAAAATTGGCATTGACCCTTCGGGGGTTGGTCAGATCCTTGATGCTCTTGTTGAGGCTGAAATACCAGAAGAATCCGTGGTTGGCGTAAGCCAGGGCTGGAGACTTGGCGGCGCGATAAAAACAACAGAACGTAAGCTTGCTGAGGGTGTTCTGATTCATGGTGGACAGCCATTGATGGCCTGGTGTGTTGGCAACGCCAGGGTGGAACCTAAGGGCAACGCAATCCTCATCACCAAACAGGCCAGCGGGAAGGGGAAGATTGACCCCCTAATGGCTTTGTTCAATGCCGTTTCGCTAATGGCACTTAATCCTGAAGCGAAGAAGAAAGATTACCAGGTATTTTTCATATAAAACACACGTCAGTTAATGACCCGCTACGGCGGGTTTTTTCGTTTCTGGAGGACAGTAAATGAAGCTTGACCGCGCATGTACGATCATGACGGTGAAAGCGGTGGATGAGGACAAACGGATAATCACCGGGATTGCTTCCACACCATCACCTGACCGTGACGGCGACATTATGGACCCTGACGGTGCGAAGTTTGGCAGTGAAAACCCGTTTCTCTGGCAGCACGACAGAACCCAGCCCATCGGGAATTGTGCTGCAAAGAAAGTGAAAGAGGGTCTTCAGATCACGGCACAACTCGTAAAGCCAACATCTGACATGCCATCGCAGCTGGTGGCCAGGCTTGAAGAAGCATGGGCATCGATAAAATCAGGTCTTGTAAAAGGCCTGTCTATCGGCTTCAAGCCAATTAAATACGCCTATCTCGACTCTGGGGGTACCCATTTTCTTGAATGGGAGCTTCTTGAAGTCTCCGCAGTAACGATCCCGGCGAACGCCGAGTGTTCTATTCAAACCGTTAAATCTTTTGACCGCCAGTTACTCGCCGCGCTTGGCACTGAGAAACCGGTAGTTAAAACCATAAATTCTGCTGGCGCTTCAGCACCGAATAAATCTTCTCAAAAAGGAAAACCAACGATGAATATCGCTGAACAGATCAAAAGTTTTGAAAACAAACGTGCGGCGCTGGCTGGTTCATTGAACGAAATCATGAGCAAAGCTGCTGATGAAGGTCGTACGCTCGATGGTGAAGAAACTGAAAGCTATGACAACACATCTGCTGAAATCAAATCTGTAGACGAACACCTGAAACGTCTGCGTGATATGGAAGCCAACATGGCATCTACGGCTAAACCAGTAACCAAAGCGGCTAATGGTGAATTAACCGTGGTAAGTCAGGCACCGTCTATTATTCGTGTAGAGCAGAAGCTGGAAAAAGGTATCGCTTTCGCTCGCTTTGCCAAATCGCTTGCGGCTGGTAACGGTAGCCGTTCTGAAGCATTGCAGATTGCGAAAAATCAGTACCCAGAAGATACCAAACTACATCACGTTCTGAAGGCGGCTGTAAGTGCAGGTACTACGACAGATCCTACCTGGGCTGGTGCGCTGGTGGAATACCAGGACTACGCACAAGACTTCGTTGAGTTCCTGCGTCCTCAGACGATCATCGGTCGTTTCGGTCAGGGAAATATCCCGTCCCTACGTCAGGTTCCATTTAATGTGCGAATTCCAGCTCAGACCTCAGGCGGTTCAGCAAACTGGGTAGGGCAGGGTAAAGCAAAACCGCTCACCAAATTCGACTTCGCTACGATTACTTTCGGTTTCTCAAAAGTAGCATCTATTGCAGTGTTGACTGAAGAACTGATCCGTTTCTCCAACCCATCTGCGGATGCGCTGGTACGTAATGCTCTGGCGGAAGCGGTAATTGCACGACTGGATACCGATTTTATCGACCCGGCTAAAGCCGCAGTAGCGGATGTATCTCCTGCGTCTATCACAAATGGCATCACGGCCATTTCATCCAGCGGCGATCCTGATACTGATGCGTCGGCTGCTTTTGGCCAGTTCATTACTAATAACCTGCAGCCTAATGGTGCGGTCTGGCTGATGTCCAGCACTACGGCGCTCACTCTGTCTATGCGTAAAAACGCGCTTGGTCAGAAAGAGTACCCGGATATGACTATGCTTGGCGGTACCTTCCAAGGTTTACCGGTTATCGTTTCTCAGTACGTTGGTAATCAACTGGTTCTGGTTAACGCTCCAGATGTATATCTCGCAGATGATGGTGGTGTTGCGGTTGATATGTCTCGTGAGGCGTCTCTGGAAATGCAGAGCGCTCCGACCCATGACAGCACAACGCCAACTGGTGTTGAATTAGTGTCCATGTTCCAGACCAACAGTGTGGCAATCCGTGCAGAACGCTGGATTAACTGGAAACGCCGCCGTGACGCTGCTGTAGCAGTTATCTCCGGCGTCGATTACAGCACTGGCTCCACAAGCTAAAAAGGAGGGCGGGGGAAACCCCGCCGTTTCAAATGGCAAAGATCAGATACCTTCAGCGTACACATGACTCATTGCCTGGTGATGAGAAAATTGTGAATGACCAGTGCGCAAAGGTGCTGGTTCTGCTGAAAAAAGCGGAATACGTAACCGGCAAAAAAGCAGGAATGCGTAAAAACAAAAGAGAAAACGCGGAGAATGGCTGATGTGGAACCCTTTTAGACGGAAAGAGAAAGCACTACAGCAACCATCATCCAGCGTATGGACTCCACTTTATTCTTTCGTTCGTGAGCCATTTGCCGGTGCTTGGCAAAGGAATATGGAAATAAGAAACGAAACAGTCTTGTCTTATCCGGCAGTTTTTTCGTGTATCACTTTAATCGCCAGCGATATTTCAAAAATGTCTCCATCGATTCAGGCAAAAGACTCAAACGATATCTGGAAAGATATTTCTGATAGCCAGTTTGATAAGCTCATAAGCAAGCCAAACCAGTTTCAAAACACCATTCAGTTCATGGAAACATGGATGAACTCAAAATTATCTCGTGGTAATACCTACGTGATGAAGGTGAAAAACAGTGCTGGTCAGCTCACTGAGCTTCGTGTTCTTGACCCTGATAAAGTCGTTCCACTTGTTGCTAATGACGGATCTGTATTTTACCAAATCAGCCCAGACCAGATTAGTGGGCTTCCTGTTCAGGTAACAGTTCCGGCACGTGAAATTATTCACGACAGATTTAACTGCCTTTTCCACCCTCTAATTGGTGTATCGCCGATTTACGCGTGCGGAATGGCCGCGATGCAGGGCAAACATATTCAGGAGAGCTCAGCTCACTTCTTTAAAAACGGCGGCAAGCCAAGCGGAATTATCACCGTTCCTGGAACGATTGACGCTGAAAAGGCTAAAGAAATTAAAGCATCCTGGGACGCCGGTTATACTGGTGAAAATGCAGGAAAAACAGGTCTGCTGTCTGGTGGCGCAGCTTATCAGGCACTGACTATGTCAGCTGTCGATGCTGATACGGTTGAACAGCAGAAACTCTCTGACCTCGCTATCTGTTCAGCGTTCCATGTTCCAGCTTATAAGGCGGGGATCGGTGATATTCCCGGTTCTGATAATGTGGAGGCACTTGAACAGCAATACTATTCACAATGTCTTCAGGTGCTTATTGAATCAATTGAGGCGCTTCTTAAAGAGACATTCGATCTTGGGACAGCGAAGAGAGTAGAGCTTGATATAGGCGCGTTGCTTCGGATGGATAGTGAGCGACGCATGAAATCTCTTGGCGAAGGTGTGAAGAATACCATCCTGACGCCAAACGAAGCGCGTAAACGCGAGAATCTTCCCCCTGTTGCTGGTGGTGATGCCCTTTACCTACAACAACAAAACTTCAGTCTTGACGCGCTTTCCAGACGTGACGCGCAGGATGATCCTTTCAGTAAATCGACTTCAGAACCAACACCTCCTGCTAAATCAGCCATATCAGTGGTTGAAAAGTCGTTCGTAAAAACTTCATTGAGAGGGATTATTAACAATGGATGAGCGCGAATTATCTATCATTCAGGCGATCGGTGAAGAGGTCAGGGATATCGTCACCGCTATGAAGCTTCAGCTTGAAAGAGAAGTGAAGAGTCTCGTGGCTGAGGCGGTGAAGGCGGCTGTTGCCGAGATGCCAGTGCCGGTAGCTCCTGAATTGCCAGACATGACGCAACTTGTCACCGATGCCGTGAAGGCTGCTGTAGCTGAAATTCCAGCGCCGATAGTTCCTGAATTGCCAGACGTGACGCAACTTGTCACCGATGCGGTGAAGGCTGCTGTAGCTGAAATTCCAGCGCCGATAGTTCCTGAATTGCCAGACGTGACGCAACTGGTCACCGATGCGGTAATGGCCGCCGTGGCCGAGATTCCAGCACCCGTAGTTCCAGAGCTGCCAGACGTGACGCAACTGGTCTCCGATGCCGTTAAAGCAGCGATATCAGAAATGCCTGAACCGGTCATCCCGAGTGATGGGAGAGATGCCCTACAAATTGAATTAGAACCGTGTATTGATGAAACAAAATCCTACCCGCGGGGAGCATATGCGACTCACAAAGGTGGGTTATGGCGTTCTCATCAGAAAACGCATGGAATGCGCGGTTGGGAATGCATTGTTGACGGAGTTGCCGGGATTAACATTAAGCAGGACGAAGAACGGCTTTTCACTATCTCACTTGAAAAGGCCAGCGGATTCGTTGAAGAAAAAACCTTTGCTATCCCGGTCACCATTTATCGCGATGTTTTCAAGGCTGGTAAAGAGTATGAACCCGGAGATGCCGTCACCTGGGCTGGTTCGCTATGGCACTGCAATGAAAAAACTGCCGATAAGCCTGGCGAACCTGGCACCAAGGGTTGGACGCTTGCAGTTAAAAAGGGTCGGGACCTGAGGGATAAACCATGATCGAACTAGTAGACCTTGATGAGGCAAAGCTTCACCTTCGTATTGATGATGACTATGGCGACTCTGACCTTGAAATGAAAATTCAGGGCGGAAGCGCCGCGATATTGTCATTCATTCAGGGAAGCCGGGACCTCGTCGTATCAGAGGGTGGTGTGCTAATTGAAGGGGAACCACTTACGCGCTGCCAGACAGCGCTGCTGGTTCTGCTTGGCTATCTGGACAGAAACAGGGGCGGTGAGGAAGAAGAAAAGTTGAAGCAAGGTGAGCTGCCTTATGCGGTCACCATGCTTATTTATGACCTCCGCCGCCCGACAATAATTTAAGGAGTTGATATGGCTTGTGCAGGTTGTGCCCGCCGCCGTGAATGGATAAAAAAATGGATGAAAAAAGCCTATGAACGAGCAACACGTAACAGAGCTAATCGAAGCAATGAAGGCACAGACGGCGGCACAGACAAAACAAACTGAAGCCTTGAATCGTCTGGCTAAATCAAATGAATCCCTCTGCAGCTTAATAATGCAGACCCTGGCGGAAGAAGTGGAAGATGAAACTCTGACACCGAAAACCTACCTGAGTGATAAAGCGGTGAGGTGATAATGAACCTCGGGAAATTAAAGCACAGGATCAGAATTGAACGCCGAACAGGTGTGCAAAATCCTGCTACTGGCGCTATGTCTTATTCTTGGCATAAAATCGCTGATGTTTATGCTGAAGTAGCACCTGTTTCTGTTAAAGAGTTCATCACCTCTCAGGCCACGAATGTTGAGCTAATTGCACGTATTAAAATTCGCTATCGGCAAGATATTCAGAATCAGGACAGGATTACTTTCCGTGGTCAAATCTATGCGGTAGAGGGTGTTCTTCCTGATCCTGACAGTGGTCTTGAATATCTTACTCTCCCTTGCTCTCAGGGGGTGAAAGATGGCTGATGGAGTTGAAATTAAGCTCGAAGGGATTGATTCTTTATTGGGTAAGCTTGATGCAATAAGCGATGACCTTCGCCGCAAAAGCGGGCGGTCTGCTTTGAGGAAGGCTGGTAATGTCATTGTTAATCAGATTAAAAACAATGCCTCCCGTCTGGATGATCCGCACACTGCCCGTAACATTTCCGATAATGCCGCTCTAAGATGGAACGGTAAGGTGTTCAAATTAACAGGCGATCTTGGATTCCGCATTGGTATTCTTCAGGGGGCCGTACTTAAAAAACATCCCAGCATGTCCAAGGATGCACCGACACCGCACTGGCGTCTTCTGGAGTTTGGTACTGAAAATATGGCAGCAAGGCCTCTTGTACGTGCAGCCGCAAACTCACGACTCACTGAAGTTTTTAACACATTTGCAGTTAACTATGAGGCCGGGATAGACAGAGCCATTAAGCGCGCTCAGAAAAAGGGAGTGCCACCATGATACCACCGATATTTCCTGTTTGTGCAGCAAGTCAGGATGTCACACTTCTTCTAGGCTCTGACCCGATAAGGCTTTATCCATTTGGAATGCAAAACGACAGCGTGGTTTATCCTTATGCTGTTTGGCAAAACATAGGTGGTGATCCAGAAAACTTCCTTAATCAGAGTCCAGACATTGACCGATTTTCTTTACAGATCGACATCTATGGAAACTCTGATGAAGAAGTGATTTCTGTAGCAGTGGCCATACGTAACGCTGTTCAGACTAAAGCCAATATTACCCGCTGGGGCGGGCAGACCCGCGACCCGAATACTAACCGTTACCGATATTCATTTGATGTCGACTGGTTTGTAAAACGATAACCAAACCCTTCCACTCACCGGCCTTGAGCCGGTTTTTTTATACCCGGAGATAACTATGTCAGTAGTGACTCAAGGCACACAGATGTATGTGCTCGCGAATGGTGTCGTGAGCGAAATTGAATGTATCACTTCGTTTTCACCTGGCAGTAGTCCTGCAGATCAGATCGAGGATACGTGTCTCAGCGAACGAAGTACCCGGCAGTACAAAAAAGGTCTGCGTACTCCTGGACAGGCAACGGTTGCTCTTAACGCTGACCCTGCAAACGACAGCCATCTGCTGTTAAGCAACCTTGCTGAATCTAATGATCAGCAGAATTTAACGTTTGCGATTGGTTGGGCTGACGGTGAATCACTGCCAACTGTTGCTACCGGTGGCGATCCTGATGCGGTTGATGGTTTGGTGCTTCCTAATGACCGTACCTGGTATGTATTCCAGGGTTATGTGTCTGACTTCCCGTTTGATTTCCAAGCAAACACAGTAGTCCAGACATCAGCGACCATACAGCGCTCAGGGCAGGGCGTTTGGATTCCAAAAGCGCAGCCTACAAGCTAATAAAATTCACCAGCATCAGCGGGGGAAACCCCGCATTTTGAGGAACAAAAATGAAATTAACTATGGACTCTCTTCAGCAGGCTGGCGCATTTACCGGACGACCAGTTGAAAAAGAAATAACCTGGAAGCAAGGCGATACGGAACTTACCGCCACCATCTACGTACGCCCCATGGGCTATCACAATGCAGTGTCAAACGTCCTCTCTGTCGCCGGGAAAATTGATGGTGTTGCTGGACGAATTGCATCATCCATCTGTGATGAAAATGGACATCCAGTTTTTACTGTGTCGGACATTACAGGTGAAGCAGTTCCTGAGCGTGGCGCACTTGACGGTAATTTAACAGTTGCTCTGTTAGTGGCGATTCAACAGGTTAACGATTTGGGAAAGGAGAGCTCAGCGCAGAAGACGAATTCTGGTGTGAATTAGTTCTTAATGGGATTGGCGGAAGGACTATATCTGAAGCGAAGGAGCGTATCAGTATTAATGAATACCGTGTATGGGTTCTTTACCGTCAGAAGTATGGAAGCCTGAACACCATGATGCGCACTGAATGGTCTGCTGGTCTCATTTCTTCTGTGCTGGCAAATGTAAATCGTGGCAAAGACACCAAGCCTTTCAAATTAACGGATTTCACCCCCCATATTAACGAGCCTGCTATTTCACTTGAGCAGGCAATGCAGGAGTGGACATAAGCATGGCAGGTAAATCCCTCGGTACACTAACTATTGACTTAATTGCAAAAGTTGGTGGTTTTGTATCTGGTCTCACCCAGGCAGAAAGAGCGTCTCAAAAATGGCGTAAACAGGTACAAGATGATGCCAAGGCTGCCGCATTAGCATTTACGGGTTTTGCAACCGCCGCCAGCGCAGCAGCTATTGGGGTAGGGGTTGCAGGTTTTAATCTACTGAAAACAACTTCAAAACAGATCACAGAAACGGATCGCTGGGCTAAGTCCCTGAATATGTCAACTCAGGCCCTTCTTGCCTGGCAGTACGCCGCCGAAAAGGCCGGAGTATCCGGCGATCAAATGGCAGATATATTCAAAGATATCGGTGACAAAATCGGCGATGCTGTTTTGAATAAGTCTGGCGAAGCTGTTGATGCTCTTAACGTGCTTGGCCTTTCTGCAAAAAAACTTGCAGGGGAGTCTCCGGATAAACAGCTGTTGGCTATCAGCGACGCCCTCGGGAAAATTAAAACTAATGCAGAAAAAACAACCATCCTTGAAAGTTTGGGCAATGACCTGTCCAAGCTTTTGCCAATTTTAGATCAGGGTGGTGAAAAACTTCGACAGTACATGGATGCAGCAAAGAAATTCGGGGTAGCGCCTGATGATGCTGACATTGATAAACTGGTAAAAGTTAACACTTTATTTGAGGATATGGAGACTCAAGTTAATGGTGTAAAAATTGAAATTGCCACAGGTCTTGCCAGCGTCGATTTATCAGGTCTGCAGAAAGCCATAACTGATATGGGGGATGTATTCAAAGATCCTCAAGTCATTCAAGGTTTAACTGACCTTGTCGGCGGAGTGGTAGATTTGGCAACCTGGCTTGTGAAAGTAGGGGCTGAAGCCGGTAAATTGATAGACCTGTACAAGGGCGGGAAATCAGTCAGTGATAACGCGTCAATTAGCGAAATTGAACGCCGGATTAATAATCTTAAAACTGATATTAATGATCAAGGATTTCTCGCAGATTTTAACCGTATTGGTATGGACATCGACGGCAAGAAATCAGAGCTTGATCAACTGGAACGCCGACTATCTATTATGAAGGCAGGTAATAACCTGCCACTCGGCGCAGCCACAGTTAGTGGTAATCCCTCACCAAAACCTGATTACAAGTTAGGCATCGGAGAAAGCAATGGAAAAGTCTCTCCAGATGCTAATGCGAAAAAACTGGCTTCAGCATTTAAATCTCTCGAAACAAGCTACCAGCGGCAGATAGCCTTAATTGATATTACCGGAAAAAAAAATCAGGAAGTAACTGAGGTTGAAAAACTCAGATTCGATTTAACAACCGGCAAGCTAACCGGGATAAATGCAGCTCAGCAAGAGAGGCTTCAGCAGTTAGCCACAGAGGTTGACAGGCTCAATTCCCTCAAAAAGGCCAATGAAGAAAACCTGAAGTTAGCAGAGTTCGCGGCAAATCTCAGAAAGCAAAACCAAAACGATAAGGCTTCAAATGATGCTGAGTTCGTTGGCGCGGGGATGGGAGAGAAAAGCCGCCAGCGGATGCAGGAATTACTCGAAATCCAGAGAGGGTTTCTTGATAAGCAAGCTGATCTCCAAAAGCAATATCAGAGCGGAGACATCAGTAAATCTCTTTACGATAAAGAGACGCAGGCACTTCAGGATGCGTTGAATGAACGGCTGGAAATTCAGGAAGACTATTACAAAAAGTCAGATGATCAAATGGGCGACTGGCAAAGTGGCATATTTGATTCTTTGAACGATTTTGCAGAGAAGTCATCCGATTATTACCAAATTGCTGCGGATGGTATGACATCTATCCTTGGCGGGGCAACCTCTTCAATAGCCGATAATCTTGAGAAACTTATTACGAACGCTCAGGATTTAGGGGATTTCTTCAGTAATATTTTTGAAGACCTCGGACAAATGGTTATCAAAACGCTGACCGAAATGGCTGCGCAATGGCTGGTTTACCAAGGTGTGCAATTGTTGGTTGGAAAAACCGCCCAGGCATCAGCAGCCGGGACTCTAATTGGCAATGCTCAGGCTACGTCCTTTCAGGCTCAACTTGCTGCCTATGCGTCAACAGCTGCTATTCCAATCATAGGGCCAGCACTTGCTCCTGCATCCATGGCAGCAGCTGCAGCAGTTACCGCACCTCTCGTTGCTGGAGTGAGCGTTGCAGCGCTGTCAGGCATGGCACATGACGGTATTGATAGCGTTCCTGAAACAGGTACCTGGCTTTTACAGCAGGGTGAGCGAGTAACGACCGCCAAAACGAGCGCGAAACTTGATGCCACTCTTGACCGGGTAAATAAACAGTCTGGCGATAGTGGTGGTGGGGCCTATGCCCCACAGATAATTGTAAATGGTGATCCAGACGCCAGGACAATTGAGATGCTGAAACAGGCAGTCAAGGAAGGCGGCAGACTTGGTTATCAGATGGTTAATGACGACCTTGCCAGTGGGAAGGGAAGGACATCTAAATCTCTTTCAGGCGGCTGGGCAGTTGGGAGGAAACGGGGCTGATGGCAATCACAACCAATATCAACTATCCGCATGGAACTCTTCCGGTACCTCTTCAGGAGGGTTACGGGTTAAACGCAATAAGCCCGCTCCTTCGAACAGACATGACATCAGGGAGAGCAAGGCAACGCCGTCGTTATCTCTCTACGCCGACCATGGCCAGTGTAAGTTGGACTCTGACTGAAATGCAGGCTCAGGCTTTTGAAGCCTGGTTCAGGGATGCACTTACGGATGGTTCTTCTTGGTTTAACATGAATCTAAGAACACCCGGTGGAGAGTCGCCAAAAGTATGTCGATTTACTGATATTTATCAGGGTCCAAATATTATTGGTGGTAATTATTGGCAATATACTGCTGAACTTGAATTGTGGGAACGTCCATTACTTCCCCCGCCTTGGGGACAGTTTCCCGAGTTTATTACAGGAATGGATATTATTGACCTCGCATTAAACAGGGAGTGGCCAGAAGCATGACTATTCTCAACAGACTATACGCCAGCAGCGGAAGTGAAGTTATTATTGACACCCTGCAAATTACGGTTGGCGGGCAGGACTACTGGCTGACTTATGGCTGGGACGATATTACAGTTACTCTGGAGAACGGGAAAAAAGCAACTTTTATTGGTTCCGCGATTGATATTGCGTTGCCAGCGCGGAATGCTGACGGTACGCAGGATCTACGTTTTGCCATAAGTAACATTGATGGAGTAGTGTCCACAGCTATTCGCAATGCGTTGGATAATCTCAGTAGTGCCAGCCTCACCTATCGTCGCTATATATCAACAGATCTGGAGGCCCCGGCTGCACCACCTTACACCCTTGCAATCAAAAACGGTTCATGGACAGCTACCGTGGTTCAGATTACCGCAGGGTATATGAACATTCTGGATACTGCCTGGCCTCGGTACCGATACACACTTCCAAATTTCCCTGGTCTTCGTTATCTGACGTAAGGACTATCTCATGTTCGATCCTGAAAAATACCGTTCAGTCATCTGGCTGAAGGGCGGGCGCGTTTTTCCTGAACTTGACTGTTTTGGCATCGTGAATGAAATCAGAAAAGACCATGGCATGCCTTTGTGGCCTGAATTCGCTGGGGTCACTAAGGATAACAATGGCCTTGATCGAGAAGCACGTCTCCTGATGTCAGAACTCCGGCGTTGCACTCCTCAGCCTGGTGCAGGGATAGCTTGTTACTCTGGGAGCACCGTCACTCATGTTGGCATTGTTGTTGAAATTGCTGGCGTACTTTATGCCGCAGAATGCAATCCGAAAACAAATGTGAGCTTCCTGCCACTGGCGCGCTTCGAGCGTCGATTTGTGAAGGTGGAGTATTATCAGTGACGATTCGAATCTATCCTTCCCGCCTGCCGGGTGAAGCACTTGAAACCCATGATCACGCAGGAATGACCATTGCCGACTGGTTTTCCGATAACGTAAAGGATTGGTCACAGGACCTGGTTCATCCTGTCGTTGTTGAAATTAACGGGATCTCTATCCCTTCAGATGAATGGGCACTAACCTACATCACTACGGAAAGTGACGTCAGAATCTATCCGGTCCCTTATGGTACTGGTCTGGAAATAGTTGCATGGGCCGCAGTAGCCGTTGCTGTTGCGAGTGCGGCATATGCCATCTATATGATGAGCAGTATGCAGACTGGAGGATATAGTCAGCCGGGGAATGGCGATCAGATTGAACTCAACCCGGCGAAAGCAAACTCAGCTAGACTTGGCGATCCTATACGTGAAATTTTTGGCAAGTATCGCGTATGGCCAGACTATGTAGTGCAGCCAGTAAGCCGGTTCGTTAATGAAAAAGACCTTATAACTAGCATGTTTCTCACTATTGGCGTTGGAGTTTTCACTTTACCCGCGTCTGAAATTCGCATAGGAAACACGCCAATCTCTGCTTTTGGTGATGATGTCAGTTATGTCATTTATCCACCAGGAGCTGATGTTTCCGCCGATAACCGGACCGAAAACTGGTTTAACTCACCAGAGGTAGGAAATACAACTTCCGGCACCGCTGGGCTTGACCTCGGATCGAGCGGTCCTCAGACGGTTAGTGTTGTGGCTGACGCACTGCTGGTAAATGGAAATACCGTTACTCTGATTGGTTCTTCATCGAGTGACGATTCCACAGAAATCCCCCCGTCATGGGTAGTTGGTACTGTAATAGATATTGAGGCCCCCGATACTTACTCTATCGATCTTAATAACGGGTACAGCGTTATATATGGCTCTGTCTCTGAAATGGCCCCGGTTGTTGGTATGGCTATGTCGCTGGAAATTAATAACGACCAGTACGATTTGTTTGTTGCGGCCTATACTGCACCGGTTCCTGCTGTTCCTGGTGTGGGGGGAAGTACAGCCAGTATCACGGCCAGTGCATCACCAACCACGTATGATTTCAGCGTTGTGCCGCAGACGTTTACGCTGACATGGCAAACTGTCACCAGAACCATTTCTCTGATATCGAATTACGTGACTATGAGCGGATTGGTGAATGCTATAACAAGCCAGCTTACCAGTTCTGGCCTCAGAGCCAGAGATAGTTCAGGCCGAGTCGTTATTGATGAAATCAGCAGCCCTTATGCCGGTGGTGCAATAACTCATAGTTCTCTGCCAGTTAGCGTTTTTGGTAGCGCCCCTGTCGATGTTACCGGCGTTAAATCAACGGGCGGTACTGCTGCGGTTCCTGCCAGTCTGAGGCTGGCCTATGACTCTGCAACAGGAATGAAGTTTGCTGGCATTCCATTGGGCTCACAAAGGTTGTCACTGTATCCAACCGACATGAGTTACCAGATAACAGCGATTGATGCTTTTACCATTACGGTAAGACGCGTCACGGTTACGCAGGACTCATCTGGGGCCAGCATTATAACACCTGATCCCACCTGGCCTGGATTTATTCAGCGCACAATGCTTGATGGCTCAGTTACTGGCGTAAATGACGATTATGACTGGGTAGGCCCATTCTTATCCTGTCCTGATGGTGAAACCACAAACTGCATTGAGGTGAATCTGAACTTCCAGAACGGTCTTGCAAGGTACAACAGCAAAGGGAAGAAAAAATCACAAACCGTTGTGCTGTATATTCAGTATCGTATTGCCGGAGCAACAAACTGGACATCTCTTGAGCTGAGCTATACCCGCAATACGGAAGACCAGATAGGTTTTACACGTGTAATTAATGTTGCAGTTGGCCAGTATGAAATCAGGATGAGAAGAAAGGACCCACCAGGGGGCGGTTCAACCAGGGATCAGGTTTATTGGCAGGCACTGCGGTCCAGACTAGCCAAGAGACCTTCCAGTTACTCGGACATTACCACTATTGCCTTGAGTATCAGAACGGGGAACCGTCTTGGTGCGCAGTCTGATCGCAGGGTAAATGTGACACCAACGAGGCAATACGATGGAAATACTTCAAGAAGCATAAGTGGCGCCCTATATCATGTACTTAAATCGTTGGGTTATTCTGACAATGAGATAGACAGTGAAGCAATAGATGCGCTGGAAAACACATACTGGACTCCACGTGGAGAAACCTTCGATTTCTCAACATCTGACAGTATGTCTGCACTGGATATGTTGAAGACAATTACAAATGCTGGCATGGGATATTTTCTGCTTTCAGACGGCATGGCTTCAGTTGGCAGAGAAGGGACTAAGCCATGGACTGGAATGATTACGCCGCAGGAAACTACCACTAATCTGACAACATCTTTCAAGTCACCTAATGACGATGACTATGATGGCGTGGATGTCACCTATATCAGTGACATTACCTGGGCAGAGGAAACTGTTCAGTGCAGGTTAACCGGCGTGCCAACACCTGTAAAAGTTGAAAATTATTCCCTTGATGGTGTGGTTACTCAGGATCGCGCCTGGCGAATAGGGATGCGACGTTTACTCGGGTACCAGTTGCAGCGTCTTTCTTATGAAACGTCTACTGAGATGGATGCGCTCTGTTACGAGTTTATGGACAGGATTATCTTTGCTGATGATATTCCCGGAAATCAAACACTGAGCTGCCTGATCACCGCAATGAGTTACGACTCGACAAAGATAACTCTGTCGCTGAGTGAGCCACCGGACTGGTCGTTCCCTAACCCTCGCGTCGTTATACGTGATCAGGAGGGTTCGGCCTCAGCATTGCTTACTCCTACAAGGGTTGATGAATTCACAATCACCGTACCACTTTCATCATCGATATCACCTGATTCATGGATAATGGATGATCCAAACATCGAGCCACCGCGTCTTATGTTTTGCTCGTCGAACAGAGTAGGCTATGACGCTCTCATAGGTGAAATATCCCCTGGTAGCGACGGGACAAATGATGTAACTGCTATTCAATACAACCCCGCCAAATACCAATATGACAACGCCACTTATCCAGGTGATGTTGTTTAACGGAAATTAATATCAAACCCGCTACGGCGGGTTTTTTACGCCCGGAGCATGCATGACCACTTACGCCACTAACAATCCTCTTGGTTCTACAGATCCACGAGATTTGTATGATAATGCCCAGAATTTTGATCATCTCTCCACGGATCAACAGAATGAAACATGGCCTGACCGTCTCGGTAATATTCGAATCACCTGGCACGGAATCGAACAGAAAGCGCTTCAGGCAATAATGGCAATAGGCTGGAATCCAGTAGGAACATTCCAGGCTGGTGGAACGCTAAATAATCCGAATGATTTACTTCAGGATGAAACTGACGAGCTATGGTATCGCTGGGATAACTTAGGAAGTCTTCCAAAAACAGTTCCTTCCGGTTCAACTCCGGGATCAACCGGCGGTATTTCTAAAGGAGCATGGCAGCCCGTAGATGTCAGCGATGTGCTGCGTAAGGAATTAGCTACATCTACTGGTTCTACAATGATTGGGCATGAAGGATCAACAGTTGCATTAAAAATTAACGATCTCGATGATAAGACAACTCAAGCTCTTTATCTTGCAAAAAATGCCCGCTACTTAGGCATTGCCAACAATCTTATTCGCTCAGGATCAGCGTTAAAAATTGTTTGTGTTGGTGACAGCATTACAGCTGGGCAGGATACGACAAGCTCAGACAAAATCACAGCTCCAAATGGTAACCCCCAAACTATTGCCCCCATACAATACCCAGGACGACTTGAAGTGCGTTTAAACTTCCTTACGCAAGCCAGTGTCTCTGTAATCAACAGGGGTTGGTCTGGCGATACAGTGATGAGAAGTTGGACTAGGTGGACCACAAATCCTAATGCCAATATCTGCCATTTAATGTTGGGAATCAATGATGCTACTGGTGTAGATGGCGAAACCTTCGAACAATATTGTGATTATTATGAGCGATTAATTCGGCGTTACATTGACTGGGGATGTGGTGTTGTTGTCCATACAGCAACGCCGCAGCAGTTTGGACAAAATGATGGTGGTCAAAGATACACAGAATATGTCAGATCTCTGGCTAAGGCATATGGATGCCCTGTTTTCGATAGTGACAGCGTCATTCAGTATTGTACCTATAACAGTGTTTATTCTGATGCAGTGCATTTCAACAAGGCTGGATATGCTAAATATGGCGACGCGGTTGCATCTTTCATCCTTGCTGGCGGGTGGGTAAGGCCGTTCAAAGGGATTTCATCATATTCTGCACAACAGCCAGGCAGGAGTTCGGATGGAATTGGGTGGTATGGAAAGAATACTACTCAGTCAATGAATCTCACCGGCTCCTTTGTCTTAAATGGACAATCCGGGACAATGCCCGCATCCTCAGGAGCAGTAAGCTCTTTCTCTTTTTATCTTGATTGTGAAGCGGCAAATGTCTTCATAGTTGGTTATCTGGAGGGGGGGGTAATTTCAATGGCGCAACCTGAGAATACCGTAGATGGGTATGCTGCTATCAACCGTATTCAGCCAAAACATATGTCTTCTGAAATTCGCGAGACAGTTAACTATGTAGCACCAGCAAGGCCAACATCCGAAGCAAAGAAATCATGGGTAGGGTCGCTTGTTGGTAGAGGTTGGAAAACTGTGTACATTCATAACTCAGGCCCAAATGCCCTTAACCTCTGTTATTTTGTGTTAGAACCATGTGATCATGAAGATGTGTTCACGACAAATGCAGCCTTCACAAACGGTAACAAGCAGGTGTTGTTATTCAAGCAACCAACAGTAGGGCGCGCTAACTCAGGATCCGTACTTGCTACAGCTGCACAGATGCCAGCGCAAGTTGATTTCCCACTCCCCAGAGGGCTTTATAGACAGGCTCAGCTATGGAACCACGTATGGGATTCCTTTACCTTTGAAGCCAAGCTTAAGACAAATGGGGCAAGCGATACGACACTGAATGGAGTTTCGAAAATTATTGCCCTGCCGAGAGGAGATGCATTCTTTGATTTGTTTTATCCGTTCCAGTCGCAGGCCACCTTGCTAAAACCAACTTCTGTACAAGTTGTCTGGTCGGACCCAAATGCGACTACTGAAACAAAGACTGCTGGCTTTCCTACCATCAGCAGAGCAAGGGTGTACCTGCGTTTCAACTTCCCTACAACTGGAGCTAATGTCGCCGCCTATTACTCTTTGGAGGTTGAGTGCAACGGTTCTAACGCAGGTTATGGTGCCTGGATGGATTAACGATTGTATTTGTAAGTAACTTCAGGTGGGAAGATGACAATATTGCCATCTACCAATTTGCATTTTCCCACCGAATCCTCCGGAAAGTTTTCCCCATTTTGATAACGCATAATGACAGCCACCTCGTTATCGGATGAATTTGTTGGCTTAATATCAAGAGACAATGCGTTGCTTGACATAAGTGACCTGAATGCCGAGACACAAAAATCAGGTGAAAGTTTTAATGATTTTGTCTCACCAATTGCAGACACACTTGTAGCTGCCATGCATGAAGTGAGAAGGATTGCTATTTTCTTCATTAGTGACTCATTTCAATGTTAGTTGGGGGTGTTTCCAAAGTATCCCGATACGGAGTTACGCTCAATGGTTGTGATGATAACCAGGTCTGGCTTGAATTCCTTTATCAGTTTTTCCATATTTTTTGGATCAGACAGGACCTCTTGGTAGTGACGCTGAATGATGGTGGAGAAGGTCGCGTTCATGTACGGATACAACGCCACCCCGAAAGAGTCTCTCAACCATAGAACTTTCTTGTCATTTAGCGCGTTTGAAGAATGAACAATCAGTTGCTTTTCCATATTTTCCTGGTGATCAGACAGGTCATTACTTCTAATGTGATTGCCTTCAAAATCGGTGATTTCCAACTTCGATTCACGTTTAATCCTGACTGAAACTTCCTTGTCTTTAATGTACGAGGTAATGTGTAGAAATCGACTTAAATCTCCCCCTAATTTTTCACTGAATGACAAATGGATATCACCAGGACTAAGCCAATGCAATGAAGGCAAGGTCTCGCTGATTTTTCTTTGTAGGTCTTGGTAGCCATACCATGCGCCGAATTCGTTCCAGTGTGTATCGGTTTTGTAATATAAAGGCTCGTGAGAAGAGTTCTTGTATCTTTTGATAGATGAGCTAAGGTCCGCTAAAGTCCTGTCCTTTTTTGACTGTGACAGTAAATATTCAACGTTTGGGCTTGCTTTTGACTTAGATGCCCAGTCAGGCATCATCTCGCGATAAATTGTATGAGAATTCGGAGCAATGCTGACAAAGTAACCAAGCCCGCCTTGAGATTTCACGAATCCATCCCATTTAGCTCTTGCCTCAGCAAATCTGTCCAACCGATCTTGATTGAACGGTTTCATGCCTCTTGATTCAGACATGACGTAAGCGTGTCTGTCGCCTAAAAAAAGCCACCCATCTTTTCCAACAATGGTATTTTCTGGGGAAATTGATGCGCCATTTTTATAATAGGCATAACCAAGAAGTGGAAGCGCAAAGTCCATACTGAAGAGATTGCTATGGTGAAGCCAGGTAATCCCATTTTTGTTGATATTTTTTGGGCCAGTAAAATCATTATAAATATTTATAACTGGAACAATGGACAGACCGATAAGGGAAGTAATGATGAAGTTATGAATGTACTTTTTCATCTCAAAATCCTCAGAAGTTAAAGTACAGGAATACTGCGCTTGTTGACTGAATGGTTGCATAAACTGCGATTATGAACAGGATGCTCATCCACACAGTTTTTAAGCCGTACATGCCTTTCGCTACTGTCATTTCATATGAGTTTTTAAAGGGCGTAATAATAAACCCGACAATTATCAAACCAAGGCATACAAAGTTCTCTACGACACCTACTGGCAGATGCTGAGCCAATGTATCGCCAAGAATGCCGCTCCAGGCGATCATCTTTGTCGGAGCCTGCTCAATAGAGATTGAATATAGCGAGTTGATATCAATCATGCCGTGTAAAATGCGCTTCGCATCCTCAAGAGAGTGAGCCCTGAAAAATACCCAAGCAGTGTTCACGAACAAGAATGTTACGACCCATGCAATAGGTTTCGGCATGTTATAGCCGCGCTTTTTCCACCACCGATGGATAACTAAAGCCCCGCCATGCATAGCACCCCAAATCACAAACATCCAGCTTGCTCCGTGCCAAAGTCCACCTAGCACGAAGGTAATAAATAAGTTCAAATACACTCTATAGTTGGCGCAACGATTTCCTCCAAGTGGGATGTAAATATAGTCACGTAAGTAGCGACCAAGCGTGATATGCCAACGCCGCCAGAAGTCCTGGATATCGAGAGACTTATATGGAGAGTTGAAGTTTAGTGGTAACCAAATATTGAAAAGTAGTGCAGCACCTATTGCCATGTCACAATAGCCGCTAAAGTCGAAATACAACTGGAATGTATAAGATAAACTAGTTGCCCATGAACTCAGAAAATCATGTTGTGCCCCAGGTGCAAATCCAGCGTCAGCATAGATAGCAAAGTTGTCTGCAATAATGACTTTTTTAAACAATCCAATGCTAAAAATGAAAAGTCCCATGAAGATATTTCGGTAACGAATCGCCCAGGTCCATTTTGATTTGAACTGGCTCATCATCTCTTTGTGATGAAGGATGGGGCCCGCTATCAGATGTGGGAAAAATGTTACGAAAAGGGAGTAATTTATGAAGTCGTATTCTTTAGCCTGCCCTCTGAAACTATCTACCAGGAATGCTATTTGGGTGAAAGTATAAAAACTAATTCCCAATGGAAGAACTATATTCCTGAATGTTAATTCGGTACCAGCAAGGTCGTTAATGTTATCGATGAAGAAATTCGTGTACTTATAATAACCAAGGAATGCAAGATTAACTGTTATGGCAATGCCAAGGAGCATCCCCTTTGAAATCCCCAGGCGGGTTCCTTTTGTGAAAGGAGAAACCGCTCCGCCAATCGCAAAGTTGAAGAAGATTGAGCCAAGGAGCAAAGGCAAATAGCTTACATCCCAGTATCCATAAAAGAACAGACTGCACGCTACAAGCCAGCACTTACCCGCCGAAATCAACCTGCGGTTGTTGAGCAAAAAGTATCCAAAAAATGATACTGGCAAAAACATAAATATGAATACTGATGAGCTAAACAGCATCGTGCGGCCCCGTTATTCCTGTGAGGTTAATCTGATTAAAATCAGTGAAATCCGAAAGGGGTGAAGTTTAGCACCTCAATAAGACTTGATCGACTCTGATTATTGACGATACTGTATATGCATACAGCAAATAATCGGAGGGTAGCATGCCTCGCAAACCAGACATCAATGCCGCTTTCGTATCCGCAGTTCAGCTAAGTCAGAAGGGATACCGGTATTTGCACACAGATGACTTTATCCGCGAGCTGAGAAAAGCCAGTTGGCACTTCAGCTATGAGGAAGCCAACCTGTGGATTGAGCGTAACCAGACTGACTTCTGCGACAAGACACCGGACTTCAGTGAAAATCGGTACTGGATATTGAGAAACATGGGGAGGGTGTTCTGATGGGATTTCCTTCACCTGCGACAGACTACGAAGAAGATCGGCTTACACTCAACAAAATCTGCGAAGTCGATTTAAATTGCCGTTTAATCGAAACAGATTCCGGCTGGGCGGTGATAAATACATCGTTGAAACCGGAACCTGATGGCGTTGTCCTGGCGACATACGACGGACGGAATCACTTCGTACGGCTTATGGGCGGCGCTTTGATAACCGAAGATGGCGAGTCGATAGAAGGTCAGGCGCTGGATGATGTCGTCGTCCACGGTGTGCTGACCCACACTATCAACCGGATTAAAGAAGATGACGTGGCGGTGTGATTATACCTCTGCAATCATCTCCGGACCTTGGTTCTTCACATTGCCCACGGCGCGCGTAACTGCGTGCCAGATAAATTTGTCAGCTGGCACGACACCATCAGCCACTATCTCTTCAGCTTCTTTCCCGCCAATATCCTGCCTCATCCATTCTCTGGCGGCTTCAGGTGAGAGAACCAGTGGTCGCCGGTCGTGAATATCGACCAGCCCTTTATCGGCTGCCGAAGTCACAATCAGGAAACCTTCTGCGTCGTCTCCGCGTTCGAATGGCGTGCTGCCAATCGCTGCCATGAATATCGGCTGGCCGTCGGCGCGGTGAATGAAATATGGCTGCTTCTTGTCGCCTTCCTTCTTCCATTCGAACCAGCCATCCGCAAAACAGATAGCCCGGCCATGCTGCCATAGAGGTTTGAACATCCTGCTGCTGGCTGCCGTCTCAACGCGCGCGTTTATAAGTGGCGGTTTGTCCCACCACCCCGGCGCGTAACCCCAGAACACCGGATCGAGATGCAACTGCTCGTCACGTTTGCTCAACAGCAAAACTTTTGTGCCTGGCGCTACGTTGTACCGGCCAATTGGTTCAGGGTCGTATGGAATGTCGCCATCAGCTTCATCAGCCAACAGAGCCAGATAGTCATCGCGGGTCATTGATTGTGAAAAGCGTCCACACATAGAAACCTCCAGCCAGTCAGACTGAAAGTATAGGGCAGGGAGAAAAATTGGTGCGCACCGTAAAATATTTGATTTATGGCAGGGACATGATGTGCGAACCGACAGCAAATGGAAACAAGGCGATGACGATTCTGGAAGGAGCTACGCAAACTTTTAACTGTTAATGTATTTGTATGTGATGGGAATTCTTTCCCCAAAACTAGTGTGATGTCATTGATGATCAATCAGTTATAAATGCCTCGGAAAAGCAATTTTAGCAATGAGTAATAACAATATATGCATATAATTCATTAGGTTAAGTATGAATCTTTAATGTATTGCTGCGTCATATGGAATGGTTCGAAGCCGCAGACCTGATCGTTAAAGGTATGGAAGGCGCGATCAACGCGAAAACCGTCACCTATGACTTCGAACGTCTGATGGAAGGCGCTAAGCTGTTGAAATGCTCAGAGTTTGGCGACGCGATTATCGCGAACATGTAATCCAGATTCTGGGTTAAAAGAAAGCGGGAGCCGATGGGCTCCCGTTTTTTTATTCACCGTAAAATCTGCCCCAAAACGATCGCCATATTCCTCTCTTTTCTCCCCGTTTTTAGGCGATATCTCTGTTAATGACTTGCATCCACCCCTCTGTAAAAACGTGTTGCATTTTACTGATCAAAAACCCTGGTGAATCACTCCCGGCTAGCTACGCTTAAACAGGTAACCGATATCGGGAGGGGTTATGCTGACTCATTCTGAAGCCAAACGGTGGGCATCGATAATGCTGAAATCGGCATTATGCGATGGTATGAATACTGACGAGATTTCCCGACAGGTACACCTGGTCTGCGATCATCACGGGCGAGAGTGTCTTGAGGAGTTAATTGAGGAAATCTTAATTGAAGCAGGACGAATAGGGCCTAAGCACAGCAATGGCGAAATTCACCATCACTGAGCTTCAATATTCTGCTCATCGTATCATCCATCATGATGTCTCTTGCTGGATCCGGGAGCTTCCGCTCCCGGACAGCCCGTCTTAGTAAACCTCTTTCACTTTGAAAAGCGACACAGAGTGTGACAGCAAGTTTGCCTGCTCGTTGACCCCCGACGCGGTGGTGGCCACTTCTTCCACTAACGCGGCGTTTTGTTGCGTGACGTGATCCATCTGGGTGATTGCGATACGAATTTGCTCCACCCCACGGCTTTGCTCTTCCGACGCCAGCGCGATGTTTTCCATCATCACATTGACCTTACTGACGGCTCCGCTGATATCCAGCATGGTCTGGCTGGTTTTATTGGCCAGTTCAGCCCCTTCTTCAATATACAGGCGCGATTCGTTGATGAGCGTGGTGATCTCTTTTGCAGAGTCCGTACAGCGACGGGCGAGGTTTCTGACTTCGCCTGCGACCACGGCAAAACCGCGCCCGGACTGGCCTGCACGCGCCGCTTCTACCGCGGCGTTCAGGGCCAGAATGTTGGTCTGGAAGGCAATGCTGTCGATAACGCTGATGATCTCAACCATCTTTTGAGCGCTCTGACTGATGGCGTCCATCTTTTTCATCATGCCGCGCATCTGCTCTTCGCCTTCGTTGGCAATTCCGGCGGCGTTTTGCACCATCTGTGCCGCCTCAAGGGCATTATCGGTATTCATTTTCACCGTGGAGGTGATCTGTTCCATGCTCGCCGCGGTTTCCACAACGGCTGCGGCCTGCTCTTCGGTACGACGAGAAAGATCGTTGTTGCCGGATGAAATCTCCTGCGTGCCAATATTGATGGACTCAACGCCCTGACGGATAGAGACCACCGTCGAGTTCAGTTCAGCCTGCATGGTTTGTAAGGAGGCAAACAGCAAGCCAATTTCATTATTGTTAGCGACGTGAATATCTCCGGTCAGATCGCCTTTACCGATAAATTCAAAATGCTCAGCCACTTCCTGCAGCGGCAGGATTAACATTTTCCGCATCCAGGCGTTGATAACAAAGAACAACACGGCGGCAAGAATCAGCAAGGCGATCATCACGTAAAGGGCAAATTGATAAGAACTGTTGCTGTAACTAATGACGCCATCCAGATTACGCTGCGTGGTATCAATATAAGAGTGATATTCATCATCCCAGGCCTGACGCACCTGCAGGGTGGTGTCGAGATATTTGGCGAGCGCCAGTTTCAGTTCCTGCGGATCATTAATATTAATCAGCAGGCCGGAGTTGTGAGCAATGACGGCTATTTGCTGGTCGTAACGGTCTTTCATTCTTGCACCCACTTCCGGATGAATGGTGGAAAGCCCCGGGATTTGCACAAACAGCTGGAATTGCTCAGCGGCGGTCTGCATCTCTTTGCGGATACTGGCCTGAATAGCAGGCTCATCAATATCATCGCCGTGGGTTTTCGCTTGCGAGGCTGAATCAATAATCACCCGCGCGCGCAATATGGCATTACGCACGTTGTTGAGCGCTTTTTGTTCTCCGGCGTTATAACTTAATGTCTGAATATCATTATTGCTGCGGTGGAGGAAATAGAGTCCCAGCCCGCTGGAAAGAATGAGCATAAGCGTAAAAGTCGTCAGAACGATCAACAGCCCGACTCTGATTTTAATATTTTTCACAGTAAACCCCTTTATAACCTGTAACGAAATACCATCAATGTTGGAAGGGTTATCGGCAGGGGTAAAAGGGGCTTGATTGAGAGAAACATCAAAATCAGTCCAAAACCAAAATATGATGTTTACTGTTTTTTCTGAGGGGAAACGCGATATTTAAACTTGATGATCCGGATGCGTATCCCAGGTGAGGGGCAACGGCGCAAAAAAAAGCCCACTAAAAAGTGGGCAAGAAATACTGGAAGCAATGTGAGCAATGTCGTACTGAATACCCGAGTGATTTGCTCAACTATTCAGTGTTGAGAAAGATAATCTTTCTCAACTGAAGTTGCAACCCCATCTTTTGTGTGGTGCGTGATTTTTTTAAGTGCTGATAAAATGTGCAAACAGGCAGCGTGATCCCTATCACAAATATCATTTTGGTGATCCTGTGCTATCCTTTTCTGTGTCGTTGATTTAATGACAAAAAACCATACAGAGAGGAAAGCTATGGGAATTTTATCCTGGATTATCTTTGGGCTTATTGCGGGGATTCTGGCGAAGTGGATCATGCCGGGCAAAGATGGCGGTGGGTTCTTCGTGACAGTAATACTGGGGGTCGTGGGCGCCGTGGTCGGCGGCTGGATCAGCACCCTGTTCGGTTTTGGTAAAGTCGATGGCTTCAATATCGGCAGCTTTGCTGTTGCGGTAGTGGGTGCGCTGGTGGTTCTGTTTATCTACAGAAAAATCAAAAGCTAACAGCGTTCACCATCAAAAAAGGCTGCCAAAGGGCAGCCTTTTTAGTTTTCCGGGTTCACCACCAGCCGAACTGGGTACCCGCTACCGCCACGACCGCGACGATCAACATAATGATGGTTGTCTTACGCATTTATGCCCCCGGCGCGGCGTAACCGCCGACAAAAAACCACGTTAAAAATACCACTGCCGTTATAAAAATAACGACCGGGAAAACAATTCCGATCCTCATCACATCACCTCTAAGGTTTCCTTGCCCGCAAAGTGTACGGGGTTACTCATCCGGGAGAAAGCGTGTTTTGCTTTTGCCTTTTTTATCCAGGTACATGGCCGTATCCGCCGCGCGCAACGCGCTGTCTGCATCGGTACTGGCAGGATCCACCGCCACCACGCCCAGGCTCGCGCCAGGGTAGACCAGGTGTACGTTTCCAAGCCAGTACTCTCCTGCAATCGACGCGCCAAGCTGCGTGCGCAGAATATTGATTTGCGCGTTATCGACCGCTTTTTCACCCTTACTCAGGCAGGCCACTAAAAACTCATCGCCGCCGAGCCGCCCGACGATGTCGTCTTCGGTTTGGCCGTCGATCAATCGCTTACCGACCTCAACCAAAAACTGATCGCCCGTCTCATGGCCGTAGCGATCGTTGATGAGCTTAAAATCATCAAGATCGATGTAGGCGATGATGGCATTGCGCTTGAGGTGGCGCGCCAGCGAGAACAGGGTATTGAGATTATCAAAAATCGCCCGGCGGTTGGGTAAACCGGTTAACGCATCCGTATAGGAATGCGCGATCAGCGCCGCGTTCGCCTCGCGCAGCTGAATAACCAGCGACTCTTTTTGAATGTACTGCGCAATCAGCCCGGCAAAAAGCTGCAGAACCTGCTCGGCCCGGTCGCTTAAGGTCTGTTTTTGCGTGCTGGTCGCACAGAGGGTGCCGTACAGCGAACCATCTGCAAGATGAATAGGAATACTCACGTAGGTTGTGATGCCCAGCGCTTTGGCGGCGTCGCAGTCGGCCCAGCGTTCCGCGACCTCATTACTGAAAAAAGAGTTGCTATCGATGGCGCGCTTACACAGCGTATCGCCCCACGGCACGCTCAGCCCTTCTGGGATCTGCATCTGCTTACTGTTGCGGGCGTAAAGAATATGCTGCAAACGCGCATTGATATCGACTTTCGTCAGATAGGTCGATTCCATCTCGGTGACAATCTCCAGCATTTCCAGGAGCTGTCGAACCAGGCTTTCAAGGGATTGTTCTGTTGCAAGGGTTTCTGAAACACGGGCAAGAATAATATCCGACATGACGTGGGTAAACTCCCATGCAGAAGACGCCAGTATCTGCATGTTGTGCTGAATTTTTCGGCTGGGGCATAGTAAAACACGAATACAGGAAATTTTATATATTGTCGCGGTACGCGTGGCAGGGCAGGCGAAAAAAAGCCCCGCACAGGCGTGCGGGGCAAAGACATCTTGATTACGGAATGATGTTCTCTGGTCATTGAGAACGCAGCCACTATAGGGTGAAAAAGTGCAGGTTTAATGGAGAAATCATGGAGAAAACGGCGAAGTCCCGGTACGCTTTAGACTTTGCAAACAGAAAGGACAACCCCATGCGATACCTGCTGCTGGCGATGGCTCTGCCATTGGCCGCCTGTTCGACCCCACCTGACGCGCCGAAACCTCCGCAAATCGGTATGGCTAATCCTGCTGCCGTGTACTGTGTGAAGAAGGGCGGAGAGCGCGTTCCGGTACAAAGTCCGCAGGGCGTGCGCACCGAGTGCAAACTGCCGGGCGGCGAAGTGATTGATGAGTGGGAGTTGTTCCGCCGCGATCACCCTACGCCTGCTGCGTGACAGGGCAGGAGCGACTGCGATACACTTCTCTTTAAGAATTATCTCAGTCCGTGTGGCTGATAACAGAGACCGCGAGAGAAGTATGTTTCAGTTAAAACCGGGCAGCCTGTGCATGGTCATCGGCGCCCGCACTGCCGCCGGGCGGCGCAATATCGGCAAATCCGTGGAGCTTTTTGCGCTCTGCAAGCCAGGCCTGCGTTTCCTGAACCCCGTTAACGGCGTGATGACCGAGCTGCCTGCCAGCGCCGATCGCGCCCTGTGGCTGGTCACCGGCGATGTTTACGCCGTTGATAATCAGCATGGTTTTGCCTTTGTGCGCCCGGAACATCTGCTGCCGCTGACGCCTGATGATGCGTCACACATCCTCGACGAACTAACCTTCAGCTAACTGGCGCAGCCAGTCGGCCAGAACCAGAGCGTGGTTCTGCCGCGTGTTCTTCGCGCCGTAGAGCAGCGTCAGGGTCTGGTTTTTCGCCAGGGCAGCCACACGTTGCCCTTCGTCCTGATGCTGCGCCAGCTCCTGCAGATAGGCCTCGCGAAAAGCGGGGAAATCAATGGTTTCGCTGTGAAAGGCTTTGCGTAACTCGCCGGAGGGCGTCAGGGCTTTGCACCACTCATCAAAAGCCAGCGCCTCTTTCTTGACGCCGCGCGGCCAGAGCCGGTCGACCAGAATGCGATAGCCGTCGTTTTCGGCTGGTGCGTCATACACCCGTTTACACTGAATCATTGTCTCTCTCCTCAACCCAGGCGATCAGCTCAGCAAGCTGGTTATCGGAAAATACCTGAATACCGTGTTCACGTAACAGTGCGGCGGCGACGCCCATCCCTGCGCGTTTTTGCCCGCGAAAGCTGCCGTCGTAAATCAGCTCGCTGCCGCAGGTAGGGCTGCCGTCGGTCAGCAGGGCGGCGCGGCAGTTCCCCTCCTGGGCTGCACGTAGCGCAAGCCAGGCGGCAAGCTGATAATGCGCAGTCACATCGCGACCGTCACTTTCCAGAATGCGCGCGCGGCCCGCCATCACCTCATTTCCGCCGCCTGAGACAATCTCTGCGGGTAAACGTGGGATCGACAGACCTGCTGCCAGCTCCGGGCAGTGCGTCACCAGTCGTTGTTCTTGCTGCCAGCGCCTGAGGGTGTCAGAAATAGCCGCTTTCTCGCTGCCGTTATAGCGAACCTTGTGGCCCATCAGACACGCGCTGACCAGAATTTTGGTTTTCATGAGGTTTCAGACTACCCGAAATAAGGGGGGATAATACGCTATCACTATACCACCTGAATTTTTGCCCCTCCAATTTAAGGTATTGTGAACCCTGCAAAAGATCGGTAGGCTGAGGTTCCTTATGTTATCTGATAATTCTTTGGCATATGGAACCTCTCATGGAACTCTCCCCGGTAAAAGACACACTTCGCATTGCACTTGTTGGTGACTACAACCCTGATGTCATTGCTCACCAGGCCATTCCGTTATCCATCGATGATGCGGCGGCCGTGCTGGATTTAACGGCGGATTACGACTGGATCGCCACCACCGAGCTGACCAGCCCGGAAGATTTAGTGGGCTACGATGCGATCTGGCTGGTGCCGGCAAGTCCGTATAAAAATGTCGACGGGGCGTTTATTGCTGCGCGTTTTGCGCGTGAAAACAGTATTCCGTTTCTAGGAACCTGCGGCGGGTTCCAGCATGCGCTTATTGAATATGCGCGAAACGTGCTGGGCTGGAGCGATGCGGCGCATGCGGAAACCGATACCGACGGCAGAATGGTGATTGCCCCTCTGACCTGCTCGCTGGTGGAGAAAACCGATACCATCGAACTTCGTGCTAACACGATTATCGCTAAAGCCTATGGCCGGGAAGAGATCGAAGAAGGGTATCACTGCAACTACGGCGTTTCTCCGGCGTTCGCGAAAGAGCTGGAAAGCGGCGATATGCGCGTAACGGGCTGGGATGAACAAGGCGAGATCCGCGCGGTAGAACTGGTAACGCATCCGTTCTTCGTCGCCACGCTGTTCCAGCACGAGCGCGGTGCGCTGGCGGGGCGTCCTGTACCGCTGGTACAGGCCATGCTGCACGCCGCTCGCAGCTAAACGGGCAGGCCATTCGGCCTGCCGTCAGACTCAGTGGGGCGTGATCTCGCGGTCGCGCCCGGCAAGCACACCGCAGACCGCCATCACCACGCCAGCCAGCGCACAGGTGATGAGCGGGATCCGCCAGTCACCCGCGGTGTCGTGAATTTTCCCCATCAGCGGTGGACCACAGGCCGCCAGCAGATACCCGACCGACTGCGCCATTCCGGAAAGTGCCGCCGCCTGGTGCGCCGAGCTGGCACGCAGTCCGATAAAGGTCAGGCCAAGAATCATCGTCGCGCCGGAACCAAATCCATAGACAATCGTCCAGAGCACGGCCTGATCCGGCACAAACCAGAACCCGGCGAGACTCACCGCGCACATCAGTGCCGATAACCCGGCGATACCGCGCTGGTCTTTCAGTTTATGCAGCAGCAGCGGCACGGCAAGCCCCGGCGCTGCGGTCGCCAGCTGCAGCAAACCGTGCATCGATCCGGCCTCGGTTTCGCTGTAGCCGTGGCTGAGCAGAATTGCCGGCAGCCAGCCGATAATCACGTAGTAAATCAGCGAGTTAATGCCGAGAAACAGCGTCACCTGCCAGGCGAGGGCCGAGCGCCAGATGCCACGGTTGTGTAGCGCCCGCGCATTGCTTAAGGAGGCGGTATGTTTTTGTCGCCACTGGGGCAGCCACAGAAGCGTGGCTAACAGCGGGAACACCATCAGCATCAGCAGCGCGCCGTGCCAGCCCGCGCCGCTCAGGGCCAGTGGTACGATCATCGCTGAGCCCAGCGCTGCCGCCGCGCCCATGGTCAGGGAGTAGGCACCGGTAAGCTTTGCCACCTGGCCTGGAAAATCACGCTTAATCAGACCGGGCAGCAGGACGTTACCCAGCGCAATTCCGCAGCCAATCACCCCGGTGCCGATAAACAGTAGCGCAGCGGAGGGCAGCGAACGAAGGCCAATGCCCGCGCAGATGAGCAGCATGGCGAAAAACAGGCTGCGCTCCATGCCGATCTTCCGCGCCACACCGGCGGCGAGAGGGGAAATCAGCGCAAAGGCCAGCAGCGGCAGAGTGGTCAGCAGGCCAGTCTGGGCAGTCGTCAGGCCGTAGTCGTGACGAATCATGTCCAGTAAAGGGGCCGCACCAGTAAAGGTGACGCGCAAAGTGGTGGCAATCATCAAAATACCGGCAATCAACAGCAGGCGATCTTTGCCGGAAGAGGGAATAGCAGTAGTCATGGTTTTCTCTGACAACGTAACGAGGGCACACAATACCCGTTTTCCACCCTGTTTAAATCAAGCTAAAATGACACTTTATCGCTAATATCGGACAACTTTATGCAAGGTCTCGGACTTGACGGCTACGATCCCGACAGCCAGCACGATGCGGCCGTGGCGTTTCGCATCCGCGTGGTGGAAGACGAACAGCGCATCCCGCGCCACCAGCACCGTAAAGGTCAGCTGATCCTTGCCCTGCGCGGGGCCATCACCTGCGAAGTGGAAAACGCCATGTGGATGGTGCCCCCGCAGTACGCGGTGTGGATCCCAGGCCAAATCCCTCACAGCAACAAAGCTACGCCCGGCGCGCAGCTCTGTTTTCTGTTTATTGAGCCGGGCGCGGTGACGCTTCCGGAACGCTGCTGTACGCTAAAAATCTCCCCGCTGGTGCGCGAACTGATCCTGACGCTGGCGAGCAAAACCCGCGAGCAGCTGTTGCTCCCGTCCACCTCCCGGCTGGTTGATGTGCTGTTTGATGAAGTCCCGCAGCAGCCGCAGGAGCAGCTTCAGCTGCCGGTTTCGCCGCACCCTAAAATCCGCATGATGAGCGAAACCATGGCTGAGCAACCCGCCGAGTGGCAGACGCTGGCCCAGTGGGCAAGCCACTTTGCCATGAGCGAGCGCAATCTGGCGCGGCTGGTGGTGAAGGAGACGGGCCTGAGTTTTCGCCGCTGGCGTCATCAGCTGCAGTTAATCGTCGCGCTACAGCTGTTGATCGGCGGTAAATCGGTCCAGCAGGCGGCGCAGTCACTGGGATATGACTCCACCACCGCGTTTATTACGATGTTCAAAAAAGGGTTGGGGCAGACACCCGCGCGCTATATCGCCAGCCTGTCTACGACTTCCCAATAAACAGGGACACCAGCCCGGCGGCGATCAGCGGGCCGACCGGCACGCCGCGGAACAGCGCCACGCCGAGCACCGTTCCGACCAGCAGACCGGCGACGAGAGAGGGTTGCGAACTCATCAGCGTTACCCCGCGCCCGCCGAGCCAGGAGACGAACACCCCCACGGCGATGGCCACTAGCGATTTCCAGTTCACAAAGGAGTGTAAAAGTGTCGAGGCCGGGAGCGTACCGCTGGCGATGGGAGCCATCACCCCGATGGTCAGAATGATGATCCCGATGGTCAGGCCCTGTTTTTCTATCCACGGGAAGAAAGTGTTGAGCGGCGTTACGCGCACGATAATTAACACCAGGATCGAAATGGCCACCGTGGTGTTGTGGCTGACAAAGCCCAGCGCAGCCAGCGCCAGCAGGATCAGCAGGGTAGGGTCAAACATGAGGGGTATCCTTGCCAGAAAAAAGTAAGCCTGCTTACTTTACCCGCAAAGGCGAGCGTAAACAGGCTTTTATCGACAAATCCCCCATTTTTGGGCAGCTGCCCGAGGCTAGCTCACTAACACCTTCACCAGCGGACTACTGTCGCGAATAAACACCGGAATCGTCTCCAGCGCCGCGTCGACCGTCACGCGTTCGCCGCCGCGATATCGCTCGCCGTTTAAAGCGATCCAGTGATCTCCTGCGGGAAGCCAGACGTCACGCTGGCGCTGCCCGGCGTGCATCACAGGTGCAACCAGCAGATCTTCGCCGAACAGATACTGATCTTCCGTCTCCCAGCTCTGTTTTTCCTGCGGATAGTGCCAGAACAGGGGGCGCATCAGCGGGTCGCCGTGCTGATGGGCATTCTCATACAGAGCATCAATGTACGGGCGCAGTTTTTCACGCACTGACAGCCAGTGCTGCATGATAGCGAAGTTCGCTTCGCCGTAGCTCCACAGCTCGTTGGGCGAGCCGCTGTTGCACTGAGGAATGCCGTCGCGATAGCGCTCTGGCGGCTGGATTTGCGGCTCACGATAGCCGTGCATGCGCAGTACCGGACAGAAGACCGCCCACTGGAACCAGCGAATCAGCAGCTCGTGGAATGCCGGATCGTTGACGTTTCCGCCCTGGAATCCACCGATGTCCGTGGTCCACCACGGGATGCCCGCCAGCCCCATATTCAGCCCGGCGGCCAGCTGGTTGCGAAACGCGTGGAAGGATGAATGTACATCGCCGGACCACGCCAGCACGCCGTAGCGCTGGCTGCCCGCCCAGGAACACCGCACCAGATTGACGATATCGCGCTCGCCGTTAGCGGTTAAGCCGTCGTAGAAGCCCTGCGCAAAATCGCGTGGATAGCGGTTGCCCACCTCCAGCACCGGGCCGGCGTGATAGCGATAATTATCAAAATCGTAGGCGCGATACTCCGGCTCGGCTTCATCCAGCCAGAACAGTTTGATGCCCAGATCGTAGTAGTTTTTCTTGACGGTCTCCCAGACAAACTCACGTGCCTGCGGATGGGTCGCGTCGAAAAAGGTGGTGTTGCCCATAAAGTCGAGATTCACCTGCACGCCGCGCTCGCTGCTGACCAGCCAGCCTTTGGCTTTCATCTGCGGGAACAGTGGGCTGCGCGCTTCGACGGTCGGCCAGACGGAGACCATCAGCTCGATGCCCATCTCAGTGAGTTCATCCACCATCGCTTTGGGATCGGGCCAGTCGACCGGGTCGAAACACCAGGTGCCCTGATTCGGCCAGTGGAAGAAATCAATCACCATCACAGCGAGCGGCAGGTTGCGACGGCGATATTCGCGCGCCACTTCCAGTACCTCCTGCTGGGTGCGGTAGCGCAATTTGCACTGCCACAGGCCGCTGATAAAGGCCGGGGCAGGCGGCGGAGTGCCGGTGGCGGTGACATACTGGCGGGTGATCTCCGCGATGCTGTCGCCTGCGGTGATCCAGTAGTCCATCTCCCCCGTGACGCGGGCGCGCCATTCGGTCTGGTTTTTGGCAAAGCTGACTTCCCCAATCGCCGGATTATTCCACAGCACGCCGTAGCCCAGATTCGACTGCATAAAAGGCACGCTGGCCTGAGAGTTGCGCTGGGCCAGTTCGAGGGTACAGCCTTTCAGATCCAGCCAGGGCTGCTGATACTGACCCATACCGTAAATCCGCTCCTCAGGGCGCGATTCAAAGCGCACGGTGAGCTGATACTTGCCGCCCGCCAGCGGTTTGAATTCGCGACCGTCGAGTTTCAGGGCGCTGACATATTTATCCTGGCTCTTTTCGCTGGCTCCAATCCCCACCGTTGAGCGCTGACGCCACATCTCCTCCAGCAGCAGCTCACCGCGCTGGTTATAGAATGCCAGCTGGCCTTTCAGATTCAGGGTGGCGGTGATGTTGCCGTTGCGCAGCGTCAGGCTTTCGTTCTCCGCGGTGATCTCCGCGGTGCAAGGAGCCGCGGGCAGAAGTGCCTGTAACGCTTCGCTGAAGTCCGGGGAGCAGGTGGCTCTCACGCGCAGGCTGTTTTTACCCCACGGCTCGATGCGCAGGATCTGCCGCTCAAAGCGCCACTCGATACTGTTGGTATGTTGAATGAGTTCACTCATGGTTAATGCGTCCTTTTACGAAAGACTGTGTTTGGCAAGGTTGATGGATTGCATGGTGCGGTCGTCGAGCTTGTACCAGCGCAGGGTGGCAAATGCGCACAGGGAGAGAATGCCCGGCACCACGGTAAAGAGGGCGATGATGCAGTACATGGCGGTGGAGGTTTGCTCCGGCGCGTTAGCCACATAGCCGCTGAAGCCCAGCGTCCAGCCGACGATGGCACCGCTGATGGCCATTCCCAGTTTGAGCACAGCGAGGAAGGTCGAGAAGATCACGCCGTCCATGCGTTTGCCCTGTTTCCATTCGCCGTAATCGGCGACGTCAGCCATCATCACCCACATTAAGGTGGTGGTGGCCTGATATAGGGTGGAAATAATGAAGGTGAGCGGTACCAGTACCACGACCATTTTCGGCGCGAAGAACAGGGCAATACTCAGCACGCCCGCCAGCACCGCGCAGTAGCCAAACATCTGTACTTTGCTGTAGTTTCGCGTCAGGCGTTTTGCCAGCGCGCTGCCCGCCGCTTTGCCGAGAATATGCGCACCGAGCATCCACATAAAATAGCTGGCGCTGCCGAGATAATAGGTGACGAAATACATCATCGCCCCTAGACGAATAACCCCAAAACCAATATTGGTTAATACCAGAACGGCAACCACGCGCCACTGATCGTTGCGCAATAAATCGCGTAATTCAGCCAGATAATTATTGTGCGTCGCGGGGGCGTTAATACGCTCGCGGGTATTTGCAAAACAGATCCAGAACATAATGACCGCAATCGTCGCCATTATTGCCATCGCCCAGCGATAACCGAGTAATTTATCGTCGCCGCCGAGAAATTCAGCCAGGGGCATCATAAAGAAGGTGGATAACGCACCGCCGAGGGTGGCGAGGAAAAAGCGATACGATTGAAGGGAAATACGCGCTTCGTTGTCCGGGGTAATCACTGCGCCCATCGAGCAATAGGGGATATTAATGGCGGTATACATCAGCATCATCACCGTGTAGCTGATGGTGGCAAAAATCATTTTGCCGTGAAGATCCAGCGACTCCGGCACGGCGTAGGTGAGCAGACAGCTGGCACCAAACGGCAGGGCCAGCCACAGCATCCACGGGCGGAATTTACCCCAGCGGGTACGGGTGCGATCGGCAATATAGCCCATCGCCGGATCGATAATCGCATCTGCCGTTCTTGCCAGCAGAAACATGGTTCCCACAAAGGCGGCGGGCAGACCGACGACGTCCGTATAATAAAAGGTCAGAAAGATAATAACGTTATCCAGCCCAATATGGCTCGCCATATCACCTAACCCATAACTGATTTTCTCTTTACGGGAAATTGTATTGCTCATGTTATTCACCTTGCCAGTGTAAGGTTTATTTGCGGGTGTTCTTGTATGCAGTGTTAAGCAGGCCGGGGGGGTTAACAATTACGAGATTTGGCAATGGACTTATGGAAATCCTTTTTCGTGATACCGGTAACAAATTATTGTGATATGGGTTGTATTTATCGCGAGGGGATTATTTTCACCAGAATCGTTTCAGCTTATTCGTATTCATCGGGCTGACCTGAATCTGTCATATCATTGTCATCTGTGGGGATTAAAAAGAGATGAACGCAGCAAAAGGGGAATCAACATGAACGATCACATGTTTGTTGAAACGCTGATTATCTCGTCGTCGTTTTTTACCATTGCGATAATACTGGTGGCCTCAGTGATGTTTCTGGAAAAACGCGGCTGACAGAACTGCCAGCCGGGAAGCTCAGGCGCGGCGAAACGCCACCAGCTCAGGCTGGGCGATGCGCAGGTAGTCATGGGTATTCATAATGACCGATTTTTCCAGCAGACCGGCGTTAAAGGCAATCTCATCGTAACGCTCGAACAGCAGGGGATCGGCAACCAGCGTCAGGTCCGGATGAAAGCTGAACGGGGGAATTGCCCCGAAGACGCAGGCGGTTAAAACGTCCACTTCTGCCGGGCTTGCAAGCGAAGCTTTGCTCCCGCCAAAATGGCTGGCTAATTGACTCAAATCGGCCTGCTGATCCGCCGCCAGAATCGCCAGCACATGTTTTTTCACCCCGTTACCCTTAACTTTACAGACCAGCGCTTTCGCACCCTGGCCAAGCGCCGTGCCGCGAATCTCGCTCACCGCTTCGCATTTTCCTACCGCCGCATGTTCCACCACGCGATATTGCGCGCCCTGGTCAGATAACAGCGCGATCAGCTGCTGGTGGGTGGCGGTGCCTTTTATCTCGTCTGACATGATCGTTATTTCCCTCGGGTTGTTAAGTCGTGCGACTACATTAGCACAGTGTATTTTAAGAGCATTAATTTCAAGAAACCGATAATGCCCACGCGTGGGCTATTTTTACGACTGCGCGATATTTACCAGGGAAATGACAGATACGGACATTTAACGGGCTATGCAAGAGTGAGAGGGCGGATAGGACGCTTATCTCGGGAATAATGGTGTGCATTATGCCGAGGGGTAAAAATCTCGACTGTATTAATGTGAGCCAGTAAATAAAACAGCCAGCGTTTGGGCGCTGGCTGTGAGTTTATGCGTTACTGGTACTTTGCGTGTGGAACAGTTCGCGGAAGACCGGATAAATATCATCCTGATCGCGGATATGCTGCATGGCAAAGTTATCGAACATCGCCTGCAGGTGTTCATATTCCCGCCAGAGCGTTTGATGCGCGCGCCGGGTAATTTCGATGTAGCTGTAATACCGCACCACCGGCAAAATTTTCTTCGCCAGAATTTCGTGACAGAGCGGGGAGTCATCCGCCCAGTTATCGCCATCGGACGCCTGCGCGGCATAAATATTCCACTGCGCCGGGTCGTAGCGCTCTTTCACCACTTCATCCATCAGCTTCAGGGCGCTGGAGACAATGGTCCCGCCGGTTTCCTGAGAGTAGAAGAACTCGTGCTCATCCACCTCTTTAGCCTGCGTGTGGTGGCGGATATAGACGACATCCACGTTCTTATAGGTTCTGCTCAGGAACAGGTAGAGCAGAATATAAAAGCGCTTCGCCATATCTTTGGTGGCTTGATCCATCGAGCCGGAGACGTCCATCAGGCAGAACATAACCGCCTGGCTGGAAGGTTCCGGACGTTTCTCGTAGTTCTTGTAACGCAAGTCAAAGGTGTCAATAAACGGCACGCGCTCGATTTTCGCCCGTAGTTCGGCAATCTCTTTGCGCAGCCGTTCTTCCTCCAGCAGTTGCGCAGGCTCGCTGTTTTCAACGGTCTTAAGGCTGACCTCAAGCTCGCGCAGTTCACGACGTTTACCCGCCGTCATCGCGGTGCGTCGGGCCAGCGAGTTTTGCAGGGAACGCACTACGCTAATATTCGCCGGAACGCCGTTGGCGGTATAACCGGCGCGGTGGGTTTTGTACTCGTTTAGCTGACGGTGCTGATTTTTTTTCAGGTTTGGCAGCGCCAAATCCTCGAACAGCAGATCGAGATACTCATCTTTGGAAATCTGGAAGACGAACTCATCCTGGCCTTCACCGTCCTGACTTGCTTGCCCCTGACCGCTTCCTGAACCACCGCCGCCGCCCTGCGGGCGTTCAATGCGATCGTTCTGCACAAAATGGTCGTTACCTGGGTGTACGCGATGGCGCAAGCCGCCCCGTCCCTGATGGAACATCGGTTCGCTAATATCATCCGTCGGGATAGAGACGGACTCGCCGCTATCCACATCGGTCACCGAACGTTTGTTGATGGCCTCGGAGATCGACTGTTTAATTTGCGCTTTATAACGGCGCAAGAAGCGCTGGCGGTTCACCGTGCTCTTGTTTTTGCCGTTAAGACGCCGGTCAATAAACCAGGTCATATGCCCCCCGTACTGCATTGCCAACTTTTGCACTCCCTGTTTGCCGGATGCGCTGCGCTTATTCGGCTAACGGAAGGTTGTCGTTGTCGGCCCGATGGCGAAAAGCCACCGGGCACTTTTGTTAAGACGATTTACGTACGCGCAAATACCATTCGCACAGCAGACGAACCTGCTTGCGGGTATAGCCTTTCTCCATCATGCGGTCGACAAAATCGTCGTGCTTTTTCTGCTCGTCGGTTGAGGTTTTGGCATTAAACGAAATGACCGGCAACAGCTCTTCGGTATTCGAGAACATTTTCTTCTCAATAACCGTGCGCAGTTTTTCGTAGCTGGTCCAGTTCGGGTTACGTCCGCTGTTATGCGCTCTGGCGCGCAGCACGAAGTTCACGATCTCGTTACGGAAGTCTTTCGGATTACTGATCCCGGCCGGCTTCTCAATTTTTTCCAGTTCCGCGTTCAGGGATTCACGGTCAAACAGCTGGCCGGTATCCGGGTCGCGGTATTCCTGATCCTGGATCCAGAAGTCCGCATAGGTGACATAACGGTCGAAAATGTTCTGCCCGTATTCGGAATAGGATTCCAGGTAGGCGGTCTGGATCTCTTTGCCGATAAACTCGGCGTATTTCGGAATCAGATAGCCTTTGAGGAACTCAAGATACCGTTCCGCCAGATCCTGCGGGAACTGCTCGCGCTCAATCTGCTGCTCCAGAACGTAGAACAGATGTACCGGGTTGGCCGCCACTTCGGCGTGATCGAAGTTGAACACGCGGGAGAGGATTTTAAACGCGAACCGCGTGGACAAGCCGTTCATCCCTTCGTCGACACCGGCGTAATCGCGATACTCCTGATAGGACTTCGCTTTTGGATCGGTATCTTTCAGACTTTCGCCATCGTAGACGCGCATCTTCGAATAGATGCTGGAGTTTTCTGGCTCTTTCAGACGCGACAGAATCGAGAAGCGCGACAGCGTTTCCAGGGTTCCCGGCGCGCAAGGGGCATGCACCAGCTCACTGTTGTTAAGCAGTTTTTCGTAAATTTTGATCTCTTCGGAGATCCGCAGGCAATAAGGCACTTTGACGATGTACACACGGTCAAGGAACGCCTCGTTGTTTTTGTTATTACGGAAGGTGACCCACTCTGATTCGTTCGAGTGCGCCAGAATGATCCCGTTGAACGGCAGGGCGGAAATACCTTCCGTCCCGTTGTAGTTCCCTTCCTGGGTGGCGGTCAGCAGCGGATGCAGCACCTTAATTGGCGCTTTAAACATCTCCACGAACTCCATCACACCCTGGTTGGCACGGCACAGCGCGCCGGAATAGCCATAGGCATCCGGATCGTTTTGCGCGTGGTGTTCCAGTTTACGGATATCGACCTTACCGACCAGCGCGGAGATATCCTGGTTGTTCTCATCGCCCGGCTCGGTCTTGGCAATCGCAATCTGCTGCAAAATGGATGGCCAGACTTTTACCACGCGGAATTTGGTGATGTCGCCGCCAAACTCATGCAGGCGCTTCGCCGCCCACGGCGACATGATCGTGCCGAGATAGCGGTTCGGGATGCCAAACTCTTTATCCAGAATTTGGGCATCTTCTTGCGGATTGAACAGGCACAGCGGATGATCGTTAACCGGGCTGCGTTCTCCGTTGGCGCTAAGAACATAGATCGGCACGCGCTGCATCAGTGATTTCAGGCGTTCTGCCAGGGACGATTTACCGCCACCGACCGGACCTAATAAGTAAAGGATCTGTTTCTTCTCTTCCAGACCCTGAGCCGCGTGTTTCAGGTACGAAACAATCTGCTCGATGGCGTCTTCCATGCCATAAAATTCTTCAAAAGCGGGGTATCGTGCAACCACACGATTCGAAAAGAGACGGGAGAGCCGTGGTTCGAGGGCAGTGTCGACCATGTTTGGCTCACCGATAGCCATCAATAGCCGTTCTGCCGCATTGGCATAGGCACTGCGATCTTGCTTACAGACAGCAAGAAACTCCTGCAGTGTGAACTCTTCGTCCTTGGCAGCTTCATAGCGCTGGCGATAGTGATCGAATATATTCATGGCATGCCGTCCTTTCGTTTTTTAGCACAGGAAAAGAGCCGTTCGTATGAATAGTGGAGGCTCCTGGAAGCGTCTTCACCCCCGCACCTCAGTACCAGAGCAGCAACCCGTGTGCCAGGTCTTGTGCTCTCAACCGCCGGGCGTACAGCAATTCATCTTCCTAAAATTAAGCGTAGATGGCATTTGCAAAACTTGCATGCCTCCAGAATCTAATTTCAATGACATATCAATAACTCATCCAAAAAATCTGCGGCGAGATTCAGGATAAAACGTCGACTTTCACTGCCTCGTCACATAAATGAAAGCCTCCGGTCATCTTAAATGATGAAAATAATCGGTTAATTAAACTCATTAGCGGGCAAAAAATTTTGGGATGTGTGGGCAGGGCGGTTACACTTCACTCGCTGATTATTTGACTACAGGAAAGAATGGATTGTGACCAAACTCAAACTTCTGGCATTGGGCGTACTTGTCGCCACGTCCGTTAGCACCGCTCACGCGGCCGATCAGTGGTCCGTTGGCGCAGGCGTCGGCGTTATCAACAGCCCGTATAAACAGTACGATCGCGACGTTTATCCGGTGCCAGTGATCACTTATGAAGGCGATAATTTCTGGTTCCGCGGCCTGGGTGGCGGTTACTACCTGTGGAATGACAACACAGATAAGCTCTCCATCATGGCGTACTACAACCCGATGCACTTCAAACCGGGTGACAGTGACAGCCATGCGCTGCGTCAGCTCGATAAACGCAGAAGCACCGTAATGGCGGGGCTTTCCTATGTTCACAACACCCAGTATGGCTTCCTGCGCACTGCGCTTGCGGGCGATACGCTGGACAACAGCAACGGGTTTATCTGGGATCTGGCCTGGTTGTACCGCTACACCAACGGCGGCATCACGCTGACGCCGGGTATCGGTGTGGAGTACAGCAGCGAAAACTACAATGACTACTATTATGGGGTGTCCCATAAAGAGTCTAAACGTAGTGGCCTGAACAGCTATGACGCGGATGACGGCTGGAACCCGTACCTGGAACTGACCGCAAGCTATAAGTTTGCCAGCGACTGGAATCTGTACGCCTCTACCCGTTACACCCGTCTTAGCGATGAAGTGAAAGACAGCCCGATGGTTGATAAGTCCTGGGCCGGTCTGTTCTCTGCGGGCGTGACCTACAGTTTCTGATTGTGCACTTTTACGGTGCATTCTGTGCATGACAACGGGGCGCTTGCGCCCCGTTTGCTTTATCGTGGTGCGGAGGAAAACAGGAGAGAAACATGTCAGATAAAACCGTGATTTTTGCTGACCGTTTTACCTTGCCGGCGATGGGGCAGGGAACCTGGTATATGGGTGAAAACGCCGGTCAGCGGCAAAACGAAGTGGCTGCACTGCGAGCGGGCATCGATATGGGGCTGACGCTTATCGATACCGCCGAAATGTATGCAGATGGCCGAGCCGAGGAGGTGGTGGGCGAGGCAATCAAAGGCCAGCGCGATCGCGTCTTCCTGGTCTCCAAGATCTATCCGTGGAATGCGGGCGGGAAAAAGGGGATAGCGGCCTGCGAGGCCAGCCTCCGTCGTCTCGGCACCGACTACATCGACCTTTACCTACTGCACTGGCGCGGAAACTACGGTCTGGACGAGACCGTTGAGCTGATGCAGACATTGCAACAGCAGGGCAAAATTGGCCGCTGGGGTGTGTCTAATTTCGACCATGACGATATGCAGGAGCTGTGGGGCGTCGACGGCGGTGCGGAGTGTGCCGCCAATCAGGTGCTTTATCATCTGGCCTCGCGTGGCATTGAATACGATCTGCTTCCCTGGTGTCAGCAGCAGTCGATGCCGGTGATGGCCTATTGCCCGCTGGCGCAAGCCGGACGGTTACGCTCTGGCTTGCTCAATCATCCCGCTGTGAATGACATCGCGCAACATCATCATGCCAGCGCCGCACAGGTGCTTCTTGCGTGGGTGATTAGCCATCAGGGTGTTATCGCCATTCCAAAAGCGGCGTCGATTGAACATGTGAAAGAGAATGCAGGCGCGTTGGCGTTAACGCTTTCGGCTGAAGAACTTGCGCGGCTGGATGCAGCGTTCCCGGCACCGGGGCGTAAAACAGCACTGGACGTGGTGTAACGAAATTTCCCCTCTCCGCGCAGAGAGGGGAAACAGGATTAGCGTTTAACGATTTTGATGGTCTGACCCAGGCGGGAAGGTTTATCCGCGCTGGTTTTCTGCGGTGCGGTGACGCACGCGGTTTCGACGCAGACAAAGGTTTTATACCCGTCGTCCGGTACGTCAGCCATGCTCACAGAGAGCGCCGGGCCTGGGTTCCAGCCCACCACATTGCTGTGATGGTGGTGAACCACTTCAATACCACGGTTGAGCGCCGCATCGTGTATCACGCTGCAGGCTTCCGGGTTCAGATAGACGCGGTCGGTACGATCCGGGAAGGTCTGCACGCCGTCGCTCAGTTTACCTTCTTTCGCGTTATCCACTTTATCAATAAAGCGATCGCCAAAGCCGCTCACTTTCACATCCGCAATGTCGCCGACGTTGAAATAGGTGTGCAGTGCAGAGGTGGTTTCAAACTCACCGTGCGCTTCCAGCTCAATTTCACAGGTTTGACCCAGTTTGAAACGGGCATACAGCGTGAAGTCATGCGGCCACAGCGCGCGGGTTTCGTCATTGCTTTGCAGTTCGAAGGTCAGCACGGCGCCGTTATCATCTTCGTTGTGCGCTTTCAGCGTCCACTGTTGGTTACGGGCAAATCCGTGCGCTGGCAGGCCTGCTTCAGCGGCAGGGCCAAACCACGGCCAGCAGATAGGTACGCCACCGCGAATTGCCGCCCCTTTCTTGAAAGAGGTCGCCGCGCTCAGCCACAGGCCTTCTTCTTCGCCTTCTGGTTTCCAGGAGAGCAGGTGGGCGCCATTGAGGGCCACAGAGGCTTTCACGCGCGGGTGGTCGACGACAATAATATCCGCGCCATCAATCTGGCGGCGGGAGAGTACAGGGGTAAGTTGTTCGACTACTGGAAGTGCAAAAATTTTGTGAATCATTACGCAATCCTCTGTCTTTAAGCATAAAAAAAGGCGACCGAGGTCGCCTTTTTGGATCAGTATCTCATCTCAACTTATTTGGAGATGTGAGCGATCAGGTCCAGTACTTTGTTAGAGTAGCCAGTTTCGTTGTCGTACCAGGAAACCAGTTTCACGAAGTTGTCGTTCAGTGCGATACCTGCTTTAGCATCGAACACAGAAGTGCACACTTCGCCGTTGAAGTCGGTAGAAACAACGTCGTCTTCGGTGTAACCCAGAACGCCTTTCATTGCGCCTTCAGAAGCGGCTTTGATAGCTTTCTTGATTTCTTCGTAAGACGCTGCTTTTTCCAGACGAACGGTCAGGTCAACAACGGATACGTTTGGAGTAGGAACGCGGAACGCCATACCAGTCAGTTTGCCATTCAGTTCTGGCAGTACTTTACCTACTGCTTTAGCAGCACCGGTAGAGGATGGGATGATGTTCTGAGCTGCGCCGCGGCCGCCGCGCCAGTCTTTGTGAGACGGGCCATCAACGGTTTTCTGAGTTGCGGTGGTCGCGTGAACAGTGGTCATCAGACCTTCGATGATGCCGAAGTTGTCGTTGATAACTTTTGCCAGCGGAGCCAGGCAGTTGGTGGTGCAGGATGCGTTAGAAACGATGTCCTGGCCTTCGTATTTGTCAAAGTTAGCGCCTTTAACGAACATAGGCGTGTTGTCTTTGGAAGGACCAGTCAGAACAACTTTCTTCGCACCAGCGGTGATGTGTTTACGCGCAGTTTCGTCGGTCAGGAAGATACCCGTTGCTTCAGCAACAACATCAACACCGATTTCGTTCCACTTCAGGTTAGCTGGATCTTTTTCAGCAGTAACACGGATGGTTTTGCCGTTAACAACCAGGTGGCCGTCTTTCACTTCAACGGTGCCATTGAAACGACCGTGAGTTGAGTCGTACTTCAGCATGTACGCCATGTATTCAGCGTCCAACAGATCGTTGATACCAACGATTTCGATGTCAGAACGTTCCTGAGCAGCACGGAAAACAATACGGCCGATACGGCCAAAACCGTTGATACCTACTTTGATAGTCATATATTCCACCAGCTATTTGTTAGTGAATAAAAGGTTGCCTGTAAAATTACAAAAACCTTACGCAGCGTCAAGCGGAATCGTGTCAATCATTGCGACAAATCAATCCTGCGCATAACCTTTGTGCGACTGACAGCCTCACTTTCCCTTTGAGCTAGCAACCACATGGGGGCTGCGCCCGGGATTTTAAAGGGCTATCAGGATAAATATGTGAGCAAGATCACAATTGCCTGACTGCCGTACCGCAACGCATAAGTTTAGAACAAAAGTTCACACTTCAGTGTTAATGTTTTGTTAGAATTCGCGATGAAAGGTATCTGTTTCTACAGCGAGATCTGAGCATATGTCGAATCAACGTAACCCTGACGAACTCAAAAAAAATCTAACAGAAATGCAGTTCTACGTGACGCAGAACCACGGAACTGAACCCCCATTCACCGGGCGTTTGCTGCACAATAAGCGCGATGGCGTCTATCACTGTCTGGTGTGCGATGCACCGCTGTTTAATTCCCAGTCAAAATATGATTCTGGCTGCGGCTGGCCGAGCTTTTACGAGCCTGTCAGCGACGAGGCCATCCGCTATTTAACGGACTCTTCACACGGTATGCAGCGCACAGAAATCCGCTGCGGAAACTGCGATGCTCATCTCGGACACGTTTTCCCGGATGGACCACAGCCTACGGGTGAGCGTTTCTGTGTAAATTCGGCGTCGATGAGCTTCTCTGATGACGAAAATGGCGACCAGACCAAAGGTTGAAAAACCGATTCAGCAAATTATTCCATCACAGCGGATTTCTCATGAATATTGATGACATGATTAACAGTATGACGCCGGACGTGTATCAGCGTCTGGTGACAGCCGTAGAACTGGGGAAATGGCCAGATGGCGTGGCGCTGACGGCAGAGCAAAAAGAGAACAGCCTGCAATTGGTGATGCTGTGGCAGGCGCGCAATAACAGCGACGCACAGCACATGACCATCGACACGAAAGGCCAGATGGTGATGAAGAGTAAGCGCGAGCTGAAGGAAGATTTTGGCATCACGCCAAAACCGATTGCGACGATGAAAATGCAGTGACCACAGGCCGGGCAAGCGCTAACGCTGCCCGGCAATGGAGTTAGTGCTTAATCCCTAACGACGTTGCTAACTGCTTCGCCAGCTGGTTGTGGTCGTCCGCGCCATACTCCCAGAACATCGCGCCACCCAGACCTTTCTCTTTGATGTACTGCGCCTTCAGGTCGACCGAACGCGGGTTTTCGTACGACAGAGCGAACAGTTCCTTGCCCTCCGCCGATTTCACCGACAGCCACGGCACTTTCGCCTGATCGTCCCAGTGCTCGGTAAAGCGTTTTTGCGGATCGTTAATCAGCTTGCTGACAATATCGTTGTACTTTACGTAGGTATCTTTGGTGAGGTCATAGCCCAACGCCTTGAACAATCCGATCTCCTGCGCACCGAAGTACGGCTGTGTCACCGGGTTTTTCTCAGCATCTGTTTTTGTCCAGTCGATGCCTGGCTCCACGCTGCGTTTTGGCACGCGCCCGTAAAAACCAATCCCTAAATTCATCTGCTCAGGTTTCAGCCCGGCAGCGAGGTAGTTGTTGACCACAAAATCAGCGCTGTATTTGTCCGCTGCGGCCACAGTCGGCCACTTAGTGGAGTCATACAAATTCGAGTTAAAATACTGCGTGCCGTAGGCCATATCGTAGGTCATCAGATTGATGTAGTTCAGATACGGCGCGATCGCTTTGACGTCGACCCAGCTTTTTGGGCTTTCGGCATTCGCCCCCAGTGCGACAGTCACCAGCTTTTCTTTCGGCAGCGCTTCGCGGATCTCCTTCAGCATGGCGGTGAAGTTGTCTTTATCGGCGGGCTGCTTATCCACCAGACCCCACGCACCGTTCACCGGGTACTCCCAGTCGAGATCGATGCCATCAAGCCCGTAGGTCGTGACGATCTCCTGCACGGAGCGAATAAACACGGCGCGGCTCTCTTTGCTATCCGCGGCGCCGGAGAATCCGCGCGCCCCCCAGCCACCAACAGAGAGCAGGACTTTAAGCTGTGGGTTTTGCTTACGCAGTTCAGGGATTTTATGCAGATCGGCGGTTACCTTCGGCGAGAGCCAGATTTGGTGCAGCTTACTGGCGTCTTTCAGCGCGGCGTTGGTTTCACCCGCTTCGTTGTTATAGATAAGACCAAACGAGTAATTGAGGTGGGTAATCTGGCGAACATCCAGCTTATCGATGTCACCTCCCGGCCCGGCAGTCACATCGCCGCCACCGTTGAAGTAGCCTACGGACATCAGGTCAGCCGCAAAAAGGGCAGGAGCGCAGAGCAGGGGTAAGGCTGCCATCACAGGCAATAGATTCATAACGTATCCTCTTTGACTAAAAAAAAGTACGTCACATCAGGGATGTGACAAAAAATAGCCAAATGAGGATAGCAGTGCCGCTTCGCTGAAACTGCGAGAGAGGTTGAATTTTTGTTATACCGGAAACAAAAGGCTGTTAACGGCAGGCACCGCAGCGCGTAACTGTCCGGAAGCGGAAATGGCGAGCCCAAAGCTAGAGTGAGGCTTGGGAAAAACGGTGAGGCGTCAAAAATTTGGCCGGGCAGCATTGTCATACCCGGCCAGGAATGCAGGATTACTTCTTATCAATCATCGCTTTCAGATTGGCAAACGGGTTGTATTTCGCTTCCCCGACGCTCTTCTGCGCATCTTCACCCGCGACGACGGTGGAACCGTAAAGGTCGGCTTCCGTGTATTTGGAATGCTCATGATCGTGGCAGAACAGGCATAACATCTCCCAGTTGCTGCCGTCTTCCGGGTTATTGGAGTGATCGTGATCGATATGGTGAACCGTCAGCTCACGCAGGTTGGAATAGACAAATTCGCGGCTACAGCGACCGCATACCCACGGAAAAAGCTTCAGTGCCTTTTCACGGTAACCGACTTCAAGCCGGGCATAGTTTTTTGGGATAAAAGCCATAAGAGTGGCCCTCCTGAATAAGATAAAAAATGGGAACCGCGCTTACGCCTGCGTCTCTTGCCAGTCGGAAAGGGTGTACAGCGTCGCACCAGCCGTCGACATCTCCATAAACGCCAGCGCGCTATCCTGCGCCTGAATATTCACGCCGCGACAGCCATCGGTGATGACGCTGACGTTATACCCCAGTTTTAGCGCATCGAGGACGGTGAACTTCACACAGTAATCCGTCGCCAGCCCCATCACGATCAGCTCGCCGATCTCATGATGGCGCAGCCACTCATCGAGCGCGGTTTTCTGTCGATGGTCGTTGTCGAAAAAGGCGCTATAACTGTCGATATTCGGATTTTCGCCTTTATGAAACACCGCGTCGATGGCCGCTTGATTTAGCAGCGGATGCAGTTCGGCCCCTTCGGTCTGCTGAATGCAGTGATCGGGCCAAAAGGTTTGCGCCAGACCGTCCAGCTCGCCCTGGGTAAACGGCTCGACATTGTGCTGGCTGGCAAAGCTGCCGTGATCCGCCGGATGCCAGTCCTGGCTTGCCACCACCGCCTCACCGCGCGCTTTACACCACGCAATCAGCGTATTGGCAACATCCACGGTGCTATCACCACCGGCTACCGCCAGCGCGCCACCGGCGCAAAAATCATTTTGCAGATCGACCAGCAGCAGGGCACGTTGCTTCATAACACTCTCCTTATTCGTCCGGCGTCAGTTCGCCGCGCAGGTTTTGCATCATCGCGGTACGCATCGACTGCACGTCCAGATCCTGACTGAGTAAGTAATGAAGTTTAGTCAGGGTGGCCTCGACCGTCATATCGAACCCGCTGATCACCCCGGCATGCGCCAGTGCGTTGCCCGTGGCATATCCCCCCATATTCACTTTGCCGGACATGCACTGGGTGAGGTTAACCACCAGAATGCCGCGATCGCTCGCTTCCTGCAGCTCTTTCAGGAACTCGCCGTTCTGCGGCGCATTGCCCACGCCGTAGGAACGCAGGATCAGCGCTTTCACCGGCTGGCGCAGGAAGTTGCGCACCACGTCGGCAGAAATCCCCGGATAAATCGTCACCACGCCAATCGGCTGTGGGGTGATCGGGTGAACAATCAGCTCGCCCGCGGTGTGCGGTGCCGGTGGTGTGCCCAGACGACGAATATGAATACCCGCCTCCAGCAACGGCTGCAGGTTTGGCGACGCAAAGGCATCAAAACCGTCGGCATGTGCTTTGGTGGTACGGTTCCCGCGATAAAGTCGGTTGTTGAAGAACAGCGACACTTCATTGATCGGGTAATTGGCGGCGACATACAGGGAGTTGAGCAGATTGATCTGCCCGTCGGAGCGCAGCTCCGCCAGCGGGATCTGCGAGCCGGTCACGATCACCGGCTTGCCGAGGTTCTCCAGCATGAAGGAGAGCGCAGAGGCGGTAAACGCCATGGTGTCGGTGCCGTGCAGGATCACAAAGCCATCGTACTCGTCGTAATGGGCTTTGATATCTTCTGCGATATGCTGCCAGTCTTCCGGCGTCATATCTGAGGAGTCCATCAGCGGATCGTACTCGTGAATGGTGAAGTCTGGCATCTCCTGGCGGTGGAACTCAGGCATCAGCGCGAGCTGGCGCTGAAGATGACCGGAGACAGGAATATAGCCATTTTCAGAGCGCTGCATACCGATGGTCCCGCCGGTATACGCCACATAAATCGATTTCTTCTGCATGATAGTGTGTTCTTGTGCTTCAAAGAAAAATCCCCCCTTCGCGAGAAGAGGGGACAGGGTTTTTAGCGAACGTTAGCGCAGGTGAGGCAGAACGCGTAACGGTTTTGCGGATCGTTAAAGGCGGCGAGCTTATCGCTCTCGGCTTTTACAACGCTTGCCGCGCTCGCCACTGGTGCAGGCAGATAGGCCTGAATCGCAGCAGGCAGCATCGCGCGCACCGAGCCGGACATGCTGTTCATCACCATATCCACAAACGTCGGCTCATCCTGATAATACGCAATGTGCCACTGTTTCAGTTTTGCCAGTTCGGCGGCTTTCGCGACGGCGTCATCAAAGTCGCCCAGGCTGTCGACCAGCCCATTGTTCTTCGCATCCTGGCCGGTCCAGACATGGCCCTGCGCGATTTTATCCACCTGCTCCGGCGTGGATTTACGGGAATCCGCCACCAGTGTGATAAAGCGCTTATAACCGTTCTCAATGCTAAGCTGCATCATCTGCGACACTTCCGGTGGCAGGGATTTGGTCACGGCCACATCCGCGAGTGGTGACGTCGCAACGCCATCCGTATGCACACCCAGATAATCAAGGCTGTTTTCAACGGTATTAATGACGCCGAAGATACCGATAGAGCCGGTTAACGTACTCGGGTTCGCCACGATGTAGTTCGCTGGTGTGGAGATCCAGTAACCACCGGATGCCGCCATACCGCCCATCGACACCACCACCGGTTTGCCTGCAGCACGCGCGGCGGCCAGTTCCGCACGGATCACTTCCGAAGCGCTGACGCTGCCGCCAGGGCTGTTGACGCGCAGGACAATGGCTTTCACTTTCGGGTCCAGACGCGCATCGCGGATCTGCGACGCGGTCGTGTCACCGCCCACGTTCCCCGGCGTCTCTTCACCGTCCATGATCGCACCGTTGGCAAAGACCACGGCCACGCTGTCACCCGTCTCGCTCGGTTTTTTCGGCGTGTAATCGTAGAGGCTGATGGCGCTGTAGTTCTTGTCTTCTTTGCTCCAGCCAAACTGTTTGGTCAGCGCTTTTTCGATCTCTGCGCTGGAGCCGAGGGTGTCGACCAGCTTGTTATCGAGCGCGTATTTCGCCGTATCGCCGCCGACTTTAGTCAGGCCATCCAGCATCGCCTGAGCACCCGGGAAGACCTGCTCAGGGGTGATCTGACGGTTCGCGGCGACGGTGGCGAGATAGTTCTGCCACAGCTCGCCGATCCAGCGGCTGTCCGCTTCACGGGCGGCAGGGGACATATCATCGCGAATAAACGGCTCAACCGCCGATTTATAGGTCCCGACGCGGAACACGTGCGTGGTCACTTTCAGCTTATCCAGCAGCGATTTGTAGTACAGCCCGTTGGTGGCAAAACCGTGCAGATCGACGGTGCCCTGCGGGGAGAGCCAAATCTTGTTGGCAAAGCTCGCCAGATAATATTGCCCCTGGCTGTAGCTGTCGCCCACAGCAATCACCGGTTTACCGCTGTCGCGGAATTCACGCAGCGCTTTACCGATGTACTGCATCGACGGCTGATCGCCCCCGGCGAAGTTTTTCAGGTCCAGCACGATGCCGGTAATATTGCGATCGTCTTTCGCCTGACGAATAGCGTCGACGATATCAAACAGGGAGTTTTCCTGCATACGATCGGAGGTGGAGCCAAGCAGCTGGCGGCCAATCACGCCCAGACGATTGCTGGTGGACGGCTTATCGACAATCACACCGGTGATGTCGAGCAGCAGCGCGCCGCGCTCGGAATGCTGCGCCTGGTTACTGCTGCTGATGTGCATCCACAGGCCCACACACACCAGAATCAGGAAGATGAAGAAGATATTCATCACCAGTTCGCGGACAAAATTGAGCAACCGCCACGTCCATTTAAAGAAACCGGCAAAAATTCGCCAAAGGGTTCGCATGTATTCTCCCAAACCAGATAATGACCGTTTCCGTCGCGACTGGACGGCAATGTGGGGTTATCGTAATGACCCAACCGTCACTTGTCAGCAGGAATCGCCCACTGCGCTGTAACAAATTCTGCTGTCGTGTTAATTTTGTGAGCAAATTTGAAGACAGGAGTGAATCAATGGACGCACTTGAACTGCTTGTTAACCGTCGTAGCGCTTCTCGTCTGGCGGAACCTGCGCCTGCGGGCGAACAGCTGGAAAACATTCTGCGCGCCGGTATGCGCGCCCCGGATCACGGTACGCTCTCGCCGTGGCACTTCTTTATTATTGAAGGCGAAGGGCGCGACCGTTTCAGCACCTTGCTTGAGAATGGGGCGATGGCCGCCGAGCAGGATGAAAAAGCGATTGATAAAGCGCGCAATGCGCCGTTTCGCGCGCCGATGATCATCGCGGTGGTGGCGAAATGTCAGCCGGAACATAAAGTGCCGGTCTGGGAGCAGGAGATGTCTGCAGGCTGCGCGGTGATGGCGATGCAAATGGCGGCTGTGGCACAGGGCTTTAACGGCATCTGGCGCACCGGCCCGCTGACCGACAGCCCGGTGGTGCGCGAAGGGCTTTCCTGCGCCGAGCACGATAAAATCGTTGGCTTCCTCTACTTAGGCACGCCGCAGCTGAAAGCCTCGACCACCATTACAGCACCTGACACCGCCCCGTTCGTCACCCGTTTCTGATAATCGCACTAAACTGTCTGGATTATGAGCAAGCGTCGCATAATTCAGACAGTCATACTTACCTCATCACGGAATGAGCGCTACCATAGCGCGATTGCAATGACAGGAGATGTCCATGAGCGAGCAAACCATTCGTTTAACGCAATACAGCCACGGAGCGGGTTGCGGTTGTAAAATTTCCCCTAAAGTGCTGGAAACCATTCTGCACAGCGAACAGGCGAAGTTTGTCGACCCGAACCTGCTTGTCGGCAACGAAACGCGTGACGATGCAGCGGTATACGATTTAGGAAACGGCACCAGCATTATCAGCACCACCGACTTCTTTATGCCGATTGTCGATAACCCGTTTGATTTCGGGCGCATCGCGGCGACCAACGCCATCAGCGACATCTTCGCGATGGGCGGTAAACCGATCATGGCGATTGCTATTCTCGGCTGGCCGATCAACACCCTGGCGCCGGAAATTGCCCGCGACGTCATCGAGGGCGGCCGCTTTGCCTGCCAGCAGGCGGGGATCGCTCTGGCGGGTGGGCACTCCATCGATGCGCCAGAACCGATCTTCGGCCTCGCCGTCACCGGCGTCGTACCGACCGAACGCGTGAAGCGCAACAGCACCGCGCAGGAAGGGTGCAAACTGTTCCTCACTAAGCCGTTGGGCATTGGCGTGCTCACCACCGCTGAGAAAAAATCCCTGCTCAAGCCAGAGCATATCGGTCTTGCCACCGACGTGATGTGTCAGATGAACCTGGCGGGTGCGGCGTTCGCGAATATCGACGGCGTAAAAGCGATGACCGACGTCACCGGTTTTGGCCTGCTCGGCCACCTGAGCGAAGTTTGCCAGGGCGCGGGCGTGCAGGCGCAGCTCTGGTATCAGGACATTCCAAAGCTGCCGGGCGTGGAAGAGTACATCGCACAGGGGGCGGTTCCGGGCGGTACGCAGCGTAACTTTGCCAGCTACGGTCATCTGATGGGCGATATGCCGACGGAGTGGCGCGATCTGCTGTGCGATCCACAAACCTCCGGCGGCCTGCTGCTGGCAGTCACGCCTGAGGCGGAAGCCGAGGTCAAAGCCACCGCCGCAGAGTTTGGCATTACCCTGAGCGCCATCGGCGAGCTGGTCAGCGCGCGCGGCGGCCGTCCGATGATTGAGATCCGTTAATTCGATGCGTTTGTTTATTGCGGAAAAGCCGAGTCTCGCCCGAGCCATTGCCGATGTGCTGCCCAAGCCGCATCGCAAGGGCGACGGCTTTATCGAATGCGGTAACGGGCAGGTGGTCACCTGGTGTATCGGTCACCTGCTGGAACAAGCGCAGCCGGATGTCTACGACAGCCGCTATGCGCGCTGGAATCTCAACGATCTGCCGATCGTGCCGGAGAAGTGGAAACTGCAGCCACGTCCTTCGGTCACCAAACAGCTCAACGTCATCAAACGCTTTCTGCATGACGCACAAGAAGTGGTTCACGCGGGTGACCCGGACAGGGAAGGGCAACTGCTGGTGGACGAAGTGCTCGACTACCTTGAGCTGGCGCCGGAAAAGCGTCAGCAGGTGCAGCGTTGTCTGATTAACGATCTTAACCCGCAGGCGGTGGAGCGCGCCATTACGCGTCTGCGCGCCAACAGCGAGTTCATCCCGCTGTGCGTGTCTGCCCTGGCGCGTGCCCGCGCCGACTGGCTGTATGGCATCAACATGACACGTGCCTACACCATTCTCGGGCGTAACGCCGGGTATCAGGGCGTGCTCTCAGTCGGGCGCGTTCAGACGCCAGTACTGGGCCTGGTGGTGCGTCGCGACGAAGAGATCGAAAACTTCGTCGCCAAAGATTTCTTCGAGGTTAAAGCGCATATCGTCACCCCGAAGGATGAACGTTTTACCGCGACCTGGCAGCCGAGCGACGCCTGTGAATCTTACCAGGACGAAGAGGGGCGGTTGCTGCATCGTCCGCTGGCGGATCACGTGGTCAACCGCATCAGCGGCCAGCCAGCGATGGTCACCAGCTATAACGATAAACGGGAATCAGAACCCGCGCCGCTGCCGTTTTCGCTGTCGTCGTTACAGATTGAAGCGGCTAAACGCTTTGGTATGAGCGCGCAGAACGTGCTCGATATCTGCCAGAAGCTATACGAAACCCACAAGCTGATTACCTATCCGCGTTCAGACAGCCGCTACCTGCCGGAAGAGCATTTTGCCGGGCGACATGCGGTGCTGAATGCCATCGGCGTTCACGCCCCGGACCTGCTCCCGCAGCCCGCCGTGAACCCGGAAACGCGCAACCGCTGCTGGGATGATAAAAAAGTCGACGCGCACCACGCGATTATCCCGACGGCGCGCGCCAGCAACGTCAATCTGAGCGAGAACGAAGCGAAGGTGTATAACCTCGTGGCGCGCCAGTATCTGATGCAATTTTGCCCGGACGCGGTGTTCCGCAAATGCGTGATTGAGCTGGAGATCGCCAAAGGTAAGTTCGTCGCCAAAGCGCGTTTTCTGGCGGAAGCGGGCTGGCGCACACTGCTCGGCAATAAAGAGCGCGATGAAGAGAACGACGGCACGCCGCTGCCCGTGGTCGCAAAAGAAGACGAACTGCTGTGCGAAAAGGGCGAAGTGATTGAGCGACAAACGCAGCCGCCGCGCCACTTTACGGACGCCACGCTGCTCTCTGCCATGACCGGGATTGCCCGCTTTGTGCAGGATAAAGATCTGAAAAAGATCCTGCGTGCTACCGACGGATTAGGCACGGAAGCGACGCGCGCTGGGATTATTGAGCTGCTGTTCAAGCGCGGTTTCCTAGTCAAAAAAGGGCGCTATATCCACTCGACGGATCCGGGCCGGGCGCTGATTCACTCGCTGCCTGAGCTGGCTGCGCGACCGGATATGACGGCGCACTGGGAATCTATCCTGACCCAAATCAGCGAGAAGCAGTGCCGCTATCAGGACTTTATGCAGCCGCTGGTCGGCACGCTGTTTGAGCTGATCAATCAGGCGCGCAATACGCCGGTGAAATCCTTCAGAGGAATGGTGGCGCCAGGCGGTGGGGACGCGAAGAAAAAGTTTAAGAAGAAGAGTGCGGCCTGACGCCCTCTCACAAGGCGCGGGCGAAGATAAAAAAAACGGCAACATTGTTGCCGTTTTGCTTTTATCAACCAGGCCAACAACGGCTTAAATCACCCCTTGGCCGATCATTGCATCGGCGACCTTCACAAACCCGGCGATATTCGCGCCGCGTACATAGTTGGTCTGCTCCGCTTCTCCGCCATACTCCACGCAGGCGTGGTGAATATCCAGCATGATGTGGTGCAGACGGGCGTCCACTTTTTCAGCTTTCCAGCCCATACGCGCGGCGTTCTGCGCCATCTCTAACCCAGACGTCGCCACGCCACCGGCGTTGGCCGCTTTACCTGGCGCAAACAGCACCCCGGCTTCCAGGAACAGATCGGTCGCTTCGATGGTCGTCGGCATATTCGCGCCTTCCGCCACGGCTTTCACGCCGTTTTTGATAAGCGTGCGGGCGGCGTCCACATCCAGTTCGTTCTGCGTGGCGCACGGCAGGGCAATGTCCACCGGCACCGACCACGGCTGCTTGCCTTCCAGATAGGTCAGGCCAAACTCGCGGGCGTAATCGGCGACGCGACCGTCGCGGCTGGCTTTAATTTCGCACAGACGCGCCAGTTTTTCCGCCGTGAAACCGGCCTCATCCACCACCGTGCCGCTTGAGTCCGAGGCTGTCACCACGCGCGCGCCAAACTGCATCGCTTTTTCAATGGCATACTGCGCGACGTTACCGGAGCCGGACACCGCCACGCGCATCCCTTCAAAGCTCAGACCGTGGCGTTTGAGCATCGCTTCAGTGAAGTAAACCAGCCCGTAACCCGTCGCTTCCGGGCGAATCAAACTCCCGCCAAAGGACAGCCCTTTGCCGGTAAACACGCAGGCGCTGTTGTTGGACAGTTTTTTCATCATCCCGGCCATAAAGCCCACTTCGCGCCCGCCCACACCGATATCGCCCGCAGGCACATCCGTATCAGGGCCAAGGTGACGATACAGTTCCGTCATCAGCGCCTGGCAGAAACGCATCACTTCGCCTTCGCTTTTGCCTTTCGGATCAAAATCGCTGCCGCCTTTACCCCCGCCCATCGGCAGGGTGGTAAGGGCGTTTTTGAAGGTCTGCTCAAAGCCAAGGAACTTCAGGATCGACAGGTTCACGGAAGGGTGGAAACGCATTCCGCCTTTGAACGGGCCGATGGCGGAGTTGAACTGTACGCGCCACGCGCGGTTCACCTGCACCTGATTTTTGTCATCCACCCACACCACGCGGAACTGAATCACACGTTCAGGTTCAACCAGACGCTCAAGCAGAGACATCTGACGGTAACGCGGGTTTTCTTCGAGGAATGGCCACAGGGTGGTCATGACTTCACGAACGGCCTGTGCAAACTCGCTCTGATGCGGGTCGCGTTGTTGAACATGGGTAAGAAATGATTCCAGAGAGCGTGTCTGTTCCATAGCGATAAGAGCCTCTTATGACGATTTTTTTAATTTTGTGTGTTGTGTGGGTGATTTGTGGTCGTTTTCGACTATACCACCCGTACCGCTTTGCGTGGCAAGGGAAAATTTACCGGGAAAGTGAAATTAATCAGCGGCCTTGTGTCATAACTAAAAACGATGATGCGCTAAAGATTCAGCGGCAAACAACCGTTATATACAGATCATCCTTCAGGCACCTACACGAGTCAGCCCTGGGTATGCTCCGGTTTGCTGGCCTGATGCAACTTGAATGATTTTGTGTATAGTCATGATCAGCAGATAAAAGGAATCTTTATGAACCGCTACCTAGTAACCGCTCTGTTTGCTCTGTTATCCACAGGGGCCCAGGCTGATCGTATTCGCCCGGACGTGGAGGTCAATGTGCCGCCAGAGGTGTTCAGCTCCGGCGGTCAGCGCGCGCAGCCCTGCAATCAGTGCTGCATCTATCAGGATCAAAACTATTCGGAAGGTGCGGTGGTGAAGGCCGACGGCGTGCTGCTGCAGTGTCAGCGCGATGAAAAAACCATCAGCACGAACCCGCTGGTGTGGCGGCGCGTAAAAGGATAAAGGCTTCCAGCAGGGGAATATCGGCGGGCGCTAACTCATAGGCGAACGCCTCCTGCGGCGTACACCACACCAGCCGGCTGTGATAGTGCGCGACCACGTCGCCGCTAAAGGACGGAACGTACCACGCGTGCAGATGAATCAGCCGCCCGGACACTTCGCGTTGGTGGCTGGCGACATACTGCACAGGGAGTGCCTCAATCCCCAGCTCTTCGCGCAGCTCGCGGATCAGCGCCTCGGGCTGCGTCTCACCGGCTTCGACTTTACCTCCGGCGAACTCCCACATTCCCGCTTGATCGGCCTGCGTGGGGCGTTGCGCGAGAAGAATTTTGCCATCCTTTTCAAGGATAGCGGCAACAACATCGAGAGTTTTCAGCATGGTCGTCAATAATTACAGTTGAAAAACGACATATTATCGTCGCCTTTCAAAGAGTCCAGCCATCAGGAGAGTCCGGTGAAAGAAACATCCGCCTGGGTCCAGCCCGTAGAATCCCTTCCCGCCAGTCTGAAACCCATCGCCGCCATGCAGAAAAAACACTTTGGCGTGGTGCTCAATCCCACGCGCTGGTGGGGAAGAATGCCGCGTCTTTTCTGGCTGGTGGCGCTGTTTGTCGGTTTTCTGGAGAGAAAAAAAGCGCGCCTGAACCCGGCCCTGCGCGCGCTGCTGATGACCCGCATTTCGCAGCTTTGCCACTGCGCATTTTGTATCGACGCTAACAGCCTGCGCCTCGCCGAGCGCTGCGGCGCGCTGGATAAAGTCCAGGCGGTCAGCGAGTGGCGTACATCCGCGTTATTCACGGCAGAAGAGCGTGCCGCGCTGGACTATGCCGAGGCGACGACGGCCACGCCGCCGCAGGTGACGGAAGCGATCAAATCCGAACTAAAGCGCTTTTACAACGACGAAACCATTACCGAAATGACGGCCCTGATTGCGTTTCAGAATCTCTCGGCGCGTTTTAACGCTGCGCTGGAGATCCCGTCACAAGGGCTTTGTGACGCCTTCAAAGGTCAGCCTCATGCTTGACAGACATCTGCATCCGCGCGTTAAACCTGCGCTCAACCGCCTGGTGGCGGTCATCGATAAGCCATTCATCACGCCGGATGGCGTGACGCTTGCGGGCTTTGCCCTCGGCGTACTGGCATTGCCGTTTCTGGCGCTCGGCTGGTACCCGGCGGCGCTGGTCGCGATTGTGCTGAACCGCCTGTTTGACGGGCTGGACGGCGCACTGGCGCGGCGTCGCGGCCTGACGGACGCGGGCGGTTTTCTCGATATCGCCCTCGATTTTCTGTTCTATGCCCTGGTCCCTTTTGGCTTTGCGCTGGCGGCACCGATGGAAAACGCGCTCGCCGCCGCCTGGCTGCTGTTTGCGTTTATCGGTACCGGGAGCAGTTTTCTGGCGTTTGCGGCGCTGGCGGCGAAACACAATATCGACAACCCAGGCTATGCGCACAAGTCGTTTTATTACATCGGGGGATTAACGGAGGGGACGGAGACCATCGCGCTGTTTGTGCTCTGCTGCCTGTTCCCGGCGCACTTTGCGCTGTTCGCCTGGATCTTTGGCGCGTTGTGCTGGCTCACCACCACAACGCGCATCTGGAGCGGGTATCAGACGCTGAAAACCCTGAAATCTTAAAGCGTGCTTTCCGGTGTCAGCGGACCCGTGGTGATCGGATTTTGTGGATGGCTGCTCCACTCGTACCAGCCGCCGTCGTAAACCGAGACGTTTTTCCAGCCCATGGCGCGGGCGTACATAAAGGTTTCTGACGCGCGCCAGCCGGTACCGCAGTAGAAGGCGACGTGCTGATCCGGGAGGATGTTCCAGGCTTTCCACATCGCAGCGATATCATCGGCGCTGCGCATGGTGCCGTCCGGGTTGTGGAAATCTTCCATATGCGTCGCATCGCTGCCCGCATGGCCCCAGCGCGCGCCTGCGATTTCACCTTTTGGCTTGATGTAGCTGTAGCCGCTGGTTTCGCCGATAAACTCCGGCCAGGAACGAATACTCACCAGCGAGGCATCCTGGCGATGCAACATTCCGCGCGCCTGTTCCATATCCACCATCAGCTGCGGCTGCCCTGGGATCGGTGCGCCGAAATCATTCGCTGGCGTCTCTTTCACAGGCAATCCGCGCTCGACCGGCAGACCGGCGTCGGACCAGGTTTTCCAGCCGCCATCCAGCAGACGCACATCTTTCACACCTGCGTAGAGCATGATCTGCGCGACGCGCGCCGCCGCATAGACGTCGCGACCGTAGAGGATCACGGTGGTGTCGTGGCGAATGCCCTGTTTTGCCAGCAGCGCTTTCAGTTTGTCGTCGGAGACTTTATTCCACAGCGGCTCGCTTTCGACGTCGTTGGTATCGATATAACCCGCACCCGGAATGTGATTCAACAGATAAAATTTCGGTGCGCCCCAGGCGGCTTCGATAATTTTATAATTGCCCGCAGGCGCCGCTGCGACCTTTTTGCCCTGCATCAGCTGGTGCAGCCATTCGGGATAGACCAGTTGCTCGAAATGAGGAAGACGTTGCAGACGATCGGCACTTTGCAGCGCATCGCCAAGCACTGAAATGTGTGAATAACCGGCTTTGGCAAGGCGCGCTTTCACGGCCTGGTTGTCGGTATCGCTGCCGTACAGGGCGATAGCGGTTGTCGGGGTGAGGTTATGCTGTTTTGCCCAGTCGCTGAGCTGCTCATCGCTCATCACCTTCAGCCAGCTGGCTGACAGATTCAGTGCGGCGGGCTCATGCCCGGAGGTGCCAGACAGGGTTTGCGGCCAGCCGTTAAAAAATGCGCTGGCGCGGGTATCGATCACCGCGCCGTGCTGCTGTTGCAGCTGTGCCAGCGTCAGAGAAGAGGCCATATTAGCGGCAAAAGGAGAAACACTGGCAAGACAGAGCGCTAGCGCGGTCAGTTGAGAAACACGTTTCATCGAAAAACCTGACATCATATAAAAGGTGCGTCATTTTCGTCTCCCCTTAACCAGAATTCTTTGCGTTAGCACAGGGTTTACTGCCAGTCGGACAGCTGAATCACGCGTCCGCCCGCCGGAATGTCCTCTTCATCGTGCGTGACCAGCACTACCGGAATATTCAGGGCACGAACCTCAGCGAATACCCCCTCCCGAAACGTCACGCGCAGGGATTTATCCAGACGACTAAAAGGCTCATCCAGCAATAGCGCGCGCGGCTGCGCCAGCAGGGCACGCAGCAAACTGACGCGACTGCGTTCACCGCCCGACAGCGTGGCCGGATCGCTGGCATAAAACCCGGCCAGACCGGCGCTGGCAAGTGCCTGTTCAACCCGCTCACGGCGTGCCGTGCGGATATGCGCGGGAAGCGCCAGCATCAGGTTCTGTCCGACGCTAAAGTGATCGAACAAGAGCACGTCCTGGAACAAAATGCCGATCCCGCGTTTTTCAACCGGGCGAATATCGAGCCGCTGATCGTCAAGCCACAGCTCGCCATGAGCGTGAAAATCGGTGGAGAGGGCGCCCACCAGCCAGGCAAAAAGGGTCGATTTTCCGCTGCCGGAGGGGCCCATCAGCGTCAGAATTTCCCCGCGCTCAACGCTGAAACTGACATTGCGCAGCAGCGGTTCGAGGGTGAGATTTTTGACCGTCAACATTACCGTAACCCCTGTCGATAGTAGCCAGCGAGCCGCGATAAACCGGCCGCCAGCCCAAACGCGGCGGCGGTAAGCGCCAGAAGCCATAAGGCCTGGCTCGCCAGAATAGCGCTGCTGCCGCCGCTGCTAAGGGCCACCGCTTCGGTGGTCAGCGTGGCAAATCGTCCAGCGCCGAGCCACAGCGTCGGCAAATACTGCGCCATGCTCACTGAAAACCCGGTGGCAAAAGCAATCAGGATCGGGCGCACCAGCAGCGGGCATTTGATTTTAAAAAACAGCTGACTGCGCGACAGCTCGAGGGTTTTAGCGATCAGGATCAGGCGCGGATCGAGCCTGCGCCAGGCCGGCTGCAGCACCAGCAGCGTCCAGGGCACTACCCACAGCAGATGCCCCCACAGCACCGCCAGAAAGCCGCCGTCAACGCCCAGCGCGAGCGCCAGACGGTATTGCCCGGCGACGAGGGGCAGGGCGGGCAATGCCAGCGGCAGCCACAGCCAGACCGCTCCGTGCGACGGACCCCACTCCAGCCAGAGCAAAATAATCGCCAGTGCAATCAGGGCGGAAAACAGAGCAAACGAGAGGCTGGCGTGAAACGGCGCGAGATCAAATTCACGGTACTGCGCCAGCAGGAGCAGCGCTCCGGCACACAGCAGCCCGCTGAGTGGCAGCAGCCAGCCAAGCGCCATTCCCGTGACGGGCGGACCGGCGTTGTGGCGGTGACCGGACGTGGCGGGCAACGTGCGTCGCCAGGCTTTCCAGAGCGCAGACCCCACCGCGGCAAACAGCGTCAGCAGGAGCAGTAAAACCAGACACAACAGCGTGCCTTTGATTTGCTGCTCCGCATCGCCCTGGCTCAGCCACTGCCAGGCCAGCACCGCCAGTGTCGGCGGATTGCCCGGCCCGAGAATGATGGCGATATCTACCACCGACAGGGACCAGGCTACCACCGCCAGCATCACGGCGCCGAGCGCCGGAGCAATGGTCGGCAGAACCAGCCAGAACAGCCCCTGAATGCGGGAATAACCGAGGCTTTGCAGCACCACCATTTTCTGCGCCAGGATCTTTTCCGGCAGCACTGCATAAATCGCCCACAGCACGAAGGCACTCTCTTTCACCGCCATTGTCGCACCAAGGCCTATTCCATAGGGATCAAACACTGGCGAACAGGCGCTACAAAGCTGATAAACGGCACCGCCTTCGGCAAAGAGCAGCAGCACGCTGGTGGCGAAGGCGACATGCGGCACGGCGAGTAACCATGGCAGGCGGCCATTCATCTGCTGCCAGCGCTTGCCGGGCCAGAGCGCAGACAGGATACAGAGCGCAATAAAAAGCGAACCGAGGGTGGCGAGGGTCGTTGAAACCAGGGTGGCGATCAGCGCCTGCGGCAGCTGCGGATCGCGAAACAGGGATTGCCACCCGGCGGCAGAAAATGCAGGGGACAGGAGCATGGCGGTGGCGGGAAACAGCGGCGCGTAAATGGCCGCCATTGCCAGCCACACCAGCCAGCCTAGCGGGTGCCGTAGCGACGCAGCCATTCCTGCTCCAGAGCATTCACCCACGCCGCGTGCGGCTCAGGCAGCATGGCGGGTAAACCGACCGGGATAAAATGGCGCAGGGCGTGAGCCTGATCAGCGGGCAGTTTTTGCGGGTCCAGCACGCTCGGATCGCCCCAGATTTTCGGGTCGGCTTTGCGACGTTGCGCGGGTGGTGACAGCAGGAAATTCGCCACCACTTTTGCTCCGGCGCTGGCGCTGCTGTTGGCCGGAATCGCCACGAAATGAACATTGCCAATCATTCCGCTGGCAAAGCCGAAGCTTATGCTGTCAGCAGGTAACTCGCCGCTGGCCACCTTCTGCCGGGCATGCGCCGGGTTAAAGGTCAGGGAGAGATTCAGATTGCCGCTGGCGAGTAGAGCATCCATTCGTGCCGGTGACGGCGGGAAATCTTTGCCTTCGCGCCAAAGCAGGGGATGAAGCTGGTCGAGATAGCGCCATAGAGGGGCGGTTACCGCGTCAAATGTTTGGGGATCGGGCGCGGTTTTTAGCGCATCAGGTGTTGCCGTCAGGTTCAGTAACAGCTGTTCCAGAAACGCGGTGCCAGTAAAATCGGGCGGGCGTGGATAGGTCACTTTACCGGGATGCTGTTTCGCGTATCCGAGCAGGGCGGAAGGATCGCGCAGTGGCTCAGGCAACAAAGTCTGTCGCGAGATAAACGTCAGTTGCGCCGCGCCCCACGGGGATTCGGCGCCGTCGGTGGCGATGGCAAAATCCTCAGTCACCGGTTTGGTGGTATCGACATACCGCCAGTTGGGGAGCATTTGCGCCCAGCCGCTTTGCAGCAGATTCGCCTGTTTCAGCGTGCGGAAGTTCTCGCCGTTGACCCACAGTAAATCGACCGAACCTTGGGTGGTCCGCCCGGCGCGGGATTCCGTCTGGATACGTTTGACCGCATCGGCGGCATCCGCCAGATGCACAATGTTGAGGGTTATGGCGTAGTGAGTTTTCATCTCATCGCTTACCCAGTCGAGATATCGATTCACCGCCGGATCGCCACCCCAGGCGTTAAACCAGACGGTCTGCCCTTTGGCTTCCTGTTGAACGGTTTGCCAGTCGCTGGCGGCGAGCGCCGGGGTTGCCAGCAGCAGCCCGGTCAGAAACACGCAATAACGCACACGGCGCATAATGCCTCCCTGTTAATGAGATGAAGGGGTGAAGCGAGAAAACAGCCAGCGAGCGATCAGCGGCAATAACCCTAACAGTGTAAAGGCGATCAGCACTCCCGGCGACAGAATATCGCGCAGAGAGGTCAGTTGCCCCAGTTCGCGCCCGGCGTTGAGGAAAACCACCGTCGCGGGCAGCATCGCCAGCTGGCTAACCCACCAGTAACGCGCCACGCCGAGAGAGGTCAGCCCGCAGAGCAGATTGACCAGAAAAAAAGGGAACACCGGCATCAGGCGCAGGGCAAAAAGATAAAACGCGCCATCGCGTTTCACCCCTTCATTCACCGTCTGCATCGGTTTCGCAAAGCGGCGTTGCACCCAGTCGCGCAGCACATAGCGGCTGGCGAGCATTGCCAGTGTCGCCCCCAGCGTCGAGGCAAAAGAGACCAGCATCATCCCCTCCCAGAAGCTGAATAATGCGCCACCAAGCAGCGTTAACAGCGCCGCACCAGGAATCGAAAAGGCGGAAATCAGCACATACAGGGCGAAATAGAGCGCGGCACTTTGCACCGGGGCGCGGTCGACGTTATCCAGCAGCATCAGCCGATGGGCGCGGATCGCATCCAGGGAGAGAAAGCCCGGCGGCAGTTGCGTGATGAGCAAAGCAAATGCGCCCAACAGGGCGCACAGGAAGAGGATTTTTGACGCTTTCACCGGCACTTACAGCTTGAATTTCGCCCAGACCGGCGCGTGATCGGACGGTTTTTCCATGCTGCGAATATCGTAGTCGATCCCGGTTTCGATGCAGCGCTCGGCCAGAGGCTGGCTTGCCAGCAGCAGGTCGATGCGCAGGCCACGGTTATCGTCGAAGCCTTTTGAGCGGTAATCAAACCATGAGAAGCGATCCTGTGTCTCCGGGTTGGCGGTGCGGAAGGTATCGACCAGGCCCCAACTCATCAGGCGATCCATCCACTCGCGCTCTTCCGGCAGGAAGGAGCATTTACCGGTGCGCAGCCAGCGCTTGCGGTTATCTTCGCCAATGCCAATATCCAGGTCCGTCGGGCTGATATTCACGTCGCCCATAATCAATACCGGATTCTCTTTGTTCAGCTCGGTGTTCAGGTAATCCTGCAGATCCTGATAGAACTTCGCTTTTGCCGGGAATTTGGTCGGGTGGTCGCGGCTTTCGCCCTGCGGGAAGTAGCCATTGATAACGGTGATATTACCCAGCGGAGATGGGATCTCGGCCATGATAATGCGGCGCTGTGCTTCACCGTCATCGCCAGGGAAGCCGCGGCGGACCGAGACAGGCGTCTCTTTGGTTAACAGCGCCACGCCGTAATGGCCTTTCTGACCGTGATAAAAGACGTTGTAACCCAGCTTCGCAACGTCTTCCAGCGGGAACATATCGTCGTGAACTTTTGTCTCCTGCAGGCCGATCACGTCAGGTTGATGTTGTTCAACAATGGCTTCCAGTTGGTGAGGGCGGGCGCGCAGGCCGTTGATATTAAAAGAGACAAATTTCATAGTCGCTGCCAGTGCAAGGTGGATAGTGCATGGATGGTAGCAGAATTTGCGCCGCCTGTTACCGGGTTAGACCAATAACTGCAACAGATCCTGCCGACTGTGCAATTTTTGCACCATTTCGACGCGCCTTGCCCTCAAAAGGGGCGTAAACGGTCAATAAATTTCGCGAGCGATCACAATTCCAGAATTATATTTTGCTTGTGAATAATATTTCTCGTTTTCGTCCCGCGAACCGCCGCTTATCGTAAAAATATTCACTTAATATGCATTAACAGTGAATAACTCCATATCCTAACTCATTGATATTCTGTCCCGGCAATCCGTTTATGCATTTTTATCGCTGGCTGGCACGAACTCTGCAATCTACATTCACAGTGCAAACACTCAAATATTTAACATTTAAACAACTTATTATTTACCGGATGAGGTCGCTATGTCTCTGTCAATTACGCGTGAAAATTTTGATGAATGGATGATGCCGGTTTACGCTCCGGCGGCTTTTATTCCGGTACGCGGGGAAGGCTCACGCCTGTGGGATCAGCAGGGTAAAGAGTACATTGATTTTGCAGGCGGTATTGCCGTGAACGCGCTAGGGCACGCACACCCGGCGCTGCGCCAGACCCTCAACGATCAGGCGGCGAAGTTCTGGCATACCGGTAACGGCTACACCAACGAGCCTGCGCTGCGTCTGGCGAAAAAGCTGATCGACGCGACCTTTGCCGAGAAAATTTTCTTCTGTAACTCCGGTGCTGAGGCCAACGAAGCGGCCCTGAAGCTGGCGCGCAAATATGCCCACGACCATTTCGGCGCGCAGAAAAGCGGGATCGTGGCGTTCAAAAATGCCTTCCATGGGCGCACGCTGTTTACCGTCAGCGCCGGTGGGCAGCCCGCTTACTCCCAGGATTTTGCCCCGTTACCGCCGGACATTCGCCATGCGGTGTTTAACGATCTGCAGTCTGCCAAAGCGCTGATTAATGACGACACCTGTGCGGTGATCGTCGAGCCGATGCAGGGCGAGGGCGGTGTGGTTCCGGCAGATAAAGCATTCCTGCAGGGGCTTCGCGAGCTGTGCGACCAGCACAACGCGCTGCTGATTTTTGATGAAGTGCAAACGGGCGTTGGCCGTACGGGCGAGCTTTACGCCTACATGCACTACGGCGTCACGCCGGATGTGCTGTCGACGGCGAAAGCGCTGGGCGGCGGCTTCCCGATTGGTGCGCTGCTCACCACCGATAAATGTGCCAGCGTGATGGTCGTCGGCACCCACGGCACCACTTACGGCGGTAACCCGCTGGCATCCGCAGTGGCGGGCCAGGTGCTGGATATCATCAATACGCCAGCGGTGTTAAACGGCGTGAAGCAGCGTCACGACTGGTTTGTTGAGCGCCTGAATGCCATCAACAGCAAGGTCGGCATGTTCAAAGAAATTCGTGGGCTGGGGCTGTTAATTGGCTGCGAACTGACCGCTGAATTTGCCGGAAAAGCTAAACTTATTTCACAGGAAGCAGCAAAAGCGGGTGTGATGGTGCTGATTGCAGGCGCGAACGTGGTGCGTTTTGCCCCGGCGCTGATCGTCAGTGAAGAAGAGATCACCACCGGTCTGGATCGCTTTGCGCTGGCCTGTGAACAGGTGAAATCCGGGGTGTCATCATGATGGTCATCCGTCCCGTTGAGCGCGGCGATCTCGCCGGACTTATGCAGCTTGCCGGTAAGACGGGAGGCGGGCTGACCTCGCTTCCTGCCGACGAAAAAACGCTGTCGGCGCGCATCGAGCGCGCCATCCATACCTGGCAAGGGACGGTGCCGAAAAGCGAACAGGGATACGTCTTTGTTCTGGAAGAGACGGATACAGGAACCGTGGCCGGGATTTGCGCCATTGAAGTGGCGGTCGGCCTGAATGAACCCTGGTACAACTACCGCGTGGGGACGCTGGTTCACGCGTCGAAAGAGCTGAACATTTATAACGCGCTGCCGACGCTTTCACTGAGCAACGATCACACCGGCAGCAGCGAACTCTGCACCCTGTTTCTCGATCCGGCCTGGCGCAAAGAGGGCAATGGTTATCTGCTCTCTAAATCGCGCTTTATGTTTATGGCTGCCTTCCGCGACCGCTTTAATGAAAAAGTGGTGGCGGAGATGCGCGGCGTGATCGACGAAACCGGCTACTCCCCGTTCTGGGAAAGCCTCGGCGAGCGCTTCTTCTCGATGGAGTTCAGCCGCGCGGACTATCTGTGCGGCATCGGGCAGAAGGCGTTTATCGCCGAGCTGATGCCGAAACATCCGATCTACACCCATTTCCTCACCCCCGAAGCGCAGGCCGTGATTGGCGAAGTCCATCCGCAGACGGCACCCGCGCGCGCGGTGCTGGAGAAAGAGGGTTTCCGCTATCGGAACTATGTCGATATTTTTGACGGTGGCCCGACGCTGGAGTGCGATATCGATCGCGTGCGCGCCATCCGTAAAAGCCGTCTGGTGACGGTCGCCGAAGGGCAGCCAGCGCCAGGTGAATTACCAGCCTGCCTGGTGGCGAATGAACAATACGACCATTTTCGCGCCATGCTGGTGCACGCGAATCCAAAATGTGAACGACTGGTGCTGACCGCAGCCCAGCTGGATGCCCTGAAATGTAGCGCAGGCGACACAGTGCGCCTGGTGCGACTCTGCCCCGAGGAGAAAACAGCATGAGTTTATGGATTAATGGCGACTGGGTGACGGGTGAAGGCGAACGCCGCGTGAAAACCAACCCGGTGGGTAAAGAGGCGCTGTGGACGGGTGGAGATGCCAGCGCCGCGCAGGTGGAACAGGCCTGCAAAGCCGCACGCGCTGCGTTCCCGGCGTGGGCCAAACAGCCGTTTAGCCTGCGTCAGGCGGTTGTTGAGAAATTCGCGTCACTGCTGGAGACCAATAAAGTCGAACTGACCAGCATTATCGCCCGTGAAACCGGCAAACCGCGCTGGGAAGCGGCGACGGAAATCACGGCGATGATCAACAAAATCGCGATTTCGGTGAAGGCGTATCATACCCGCACCGGCGAGCAGCATACGGAGATGGCCGACGGTGCGGCCACTCTGCGCCACCGCCCGCACGGCGTGCTGGCAGTCTTCGGCCCCTATAATTTCCCCGGCCATCTGCCGAATGGCCACATTGTGCCTGCGCTGCTGGCGGGAAACGCCGTGATCTTCAAACCGAGCGAGCTGACGCCCTGGAGTGGCGAAGCGGTGGTCAAACTGTGGGAACAGGCGGGTCTGCCGCCGGGCGTGCTGAACCTGGTGCAGGGCGGGCGTGAAACCGGTCAGGCGCTGAGCGCGCTGAGCGATATCGACGGGCTGCTGTTTACCGGCAGCGCGGGGACCGGCTATCAGCTGCATCGCCAGCTGGCGGGCCAGCCGGAAAAAATTCTGGCACTGGAAATGGGCGGCAATAATCCGCTGATCGTTGAAGATCCTGATGATATCGACGCCGCCGTGCATCTGGCTATCCAGTCGGCGTTTGTCACCGCCGGGCAGCGCTGCACCTGTGCGCGCCGTCTGCTGGTTAAACGCGGCGCGCAGGGCGATGCGTTTCTGGCGCGCTTAGTGGAAGTGAGCGCGCGGCTAAAACCTGATGCGTGGGACGCCGAGCCGCAACCGTTTATCGGCGGCCTGATCTCCGTACAGGCGGCGCAGAACGTGGTCAATGCCTGGCGCGATCACGTGGCGCGCGGCGGGAAAAGCCTGCTCGAGCCAAAGCTTATCCAGCCAGGCACGTCGCTACTGACGCCGGGGATTGTGGAAATGAGCGCGGCGAGCGATGTGCCGGATGAAGAGACCTTTGGGCCGCTGCTGTGCGTCTGGCGCTATGACGATTTCGACAGCGCGATTGCGCTTGCGAACAATACGCGCTATGGCCTGTCGAGCGGCCTGATTTCACCGGATCGCGAGAAATTCGACACGCTGCTGATTGAAGCGCGCGCCGGAATTGTGAACTGGAATAAACCCCTGACCGGTGCGGCGAGCACTGCGCCGTTTGGCGGCGTGGGCGCCTCCGGCAACCATCGCGCCAGCGCCTGGTATGCGGCAGATTACTGCGCGTGGCCGATGGCGAGCCTCGAAACTCCCGCGCTGACTCTGCCAGAAACCCTCAATCCGGGGCTTGATTTTAGTAAAGGGGATGGCCATGAAAGCGCGTGAGGTCAACTTTGATGGGCTGGTGGGGCTGACCCACCACTATGCCGGGCTGTCGTTTGGTAACGAAGCCTCGACGAAACACCGCTTCCAGGTGTCGAACCCAAAGCTTGCGGCGAAGCAGGGGCTGCAAAAGATGAAAGCCCTGGCCGATGCCGGTTTCCCGCAGGCGGTGATCCCGCCGCAGGAGCGCCCGAACGTCGAGGTCCTGCGCCAGCTTGGGTTTAGCGGCAGCGATGAACAGGTGGTGGAAAAAGCCGGTACTCAGGTGCCGCATCTGCTCTCGGCGGCCAGCTCGGCGTCGTCGATGTGGGTCGCTAACGCGGCCACCGTCGCACCCTCGGCGGATACCCTGGATGGCAAAGTGCATCTCACCGTCGCCAACCTCAATAACAAATTCCATCGCGCGACGGAGGCGGTGACCACCGAGCGCGTGCTGCGCGCCATTTTCAGCGATGCGGAACGTTTTAGCGTCCACGAGGCACTGCCGCAGGTCGCCATGTTTGGCGATGAAGGGGCGGCCAACCATAACCGTCTGGGCGGCGATTATGGCGATCCGGCAACGCAGCTGTTTATCTATGGCCGCGACGAGAGCGGTCACCATGCCCCCGTGCGCTATCCGGCGCGGCAGACGCTGGCGGCAAGCCAGGCGGTGGCACGGCTCAATCAGGTGAATCCGGGCCAGGTGGTGTTTGCCCAGCAGAATCCTCAGGTGATCGATCAGGGTGTGTTCCACAATGACGTGATCGCCGTGTCGAACCGTCAGGTGCTGTTCTGTCATGAACAGGCGTTTGCTCAGCAGGATAAATTGCTGGCAAATCTTGCGGAGCGCGTTCCGGGCTTTACGCCGATTCAGGTTCCGACGCACGCCGTGAGCGTGCAGGATGCGGTGGAAACCTATCTCTTTAACAGCCAGCTGTTGAGCCGTGAGGATGGCAGCATGATGCTGGTGCTGCCGCAAGAGTCGCACAACCATCAGGTTGTATGGCGCTATTTGAGCGAGCTGGTGAAGGCTGATAATCCCATCAGCGAGCTGAAGGTTTTCGATCTGCGTGAAAGTATGGCCAACGGCGGAGGGCCAGCCTGTTTGCGTCTGCGCGTCGTCCTGACACAGGCAGAGATGCAGGCAGTAAACCCCGCAGTAATGATGAATGACGCGCTGTTTAACACGCTGAACAACTGGGTGGACCGCTATTACCGCGACCAGCTGACGCAGGCGGATCTGGTCGATCCGCAGCTGCTGCGCGAAGGGCGCGAGGCGCTGGACGCCCTGACCACGATCCTGCAGCTCGGTTCGGTTTATCCGTTCCAGCGCTAAGGAGAGAGCATGGAGAATTTACTGGCGCTGACGCTGGCCGATGAAACACCCGCTGAAAAAGAGGGGGAAGGGGCGTCGTTTCACTGGAAATGGCATGGGCGCGGGCTGCTGGAACTGACCCCGTTTGACGAGAGCGGCCGCGCGCTGGTGCTCTCGGCAGGTGTTCACGGCAACGAAACCGCACCGGTGGAGATTGTCGATCTGCTGATCCGCGCGCTGTATCACGGGGATATTTCCCTGCGCTGCCGAGTGCTCGTGGTGCTCGGGAACCCTGCGGCGCTGGCGCACAACAAACGCTATCTGGAGAGTGATATCAACCGGATGTTTGGCGGTCGCGCGGCGCAGTTTGCACCCTGTGAGGAGACGGCACGCGTGCCGGTGCTGGAAAACGCCGTCAGGGAATTCTATGCGACAGCCGGCCCGGACCGCTGGCATCTGGATCTGCACACTGCTATTCGGGCGTCGTATCACGTGCGCTTTGGCGTGTTGCCCCAGCGCGAACAGCCCTGGGATGAACGGTTCCTGCAATGGCTGGGCGATGCAGGACTCGAAGCGCTGGTGTTCCATCAGTCGCCGGGCGGCACCTTTACCCATTTCACCTGTGAGCATTTCGGCGCGCTGGCCTGCACGCTGGAGCTGGGCAAAGCGCTGCCGTTTGGCCATAACGATCTGACGCGATTTGCCCCGACGCATCTGGCGCTGCGGGCGCTGCTCGCGGGCGTTGAGCCTGAGCCGCATACCGAAGCGGTTGAGCGCTATCGGGTGGTGCAGCAAATCACCCGTCGCAGCGACGCGTTTCGGCTGCACATGGCGGCGCATACTCTAAACTTCACGCCGTTCCGCCAGGGGATTTTGCTGGCAGAAGATGGCGATGAGCGCTACGAGGTGCAGAAAACGACGGAGTACGTGCTGTTCCCCAATCCGTCTGTGGCCTTTGGTTTGCGGGCGGGATTGATGCTAGAAAAAATAGGCTGAGCCATAATTTCCCGCGTCTGACAGGGGGGCGGGAAATTATCTATTATGGCGATCGCGTAAAGTTTACAGATTATTCCTGGATACCTGCTTTATTATTAATCTCCAGTTCGCTATACTCTTTCACAATCTCTTTAAAATCAGATAATTGAATATTTTTGTTTCAACTCTCCACGCTTTATCCTTAATTCCTCCACATTTGGTTATAAATTGTTTTTTACACTTTCATTGTTTTACCGTTGCTCTGACTAATTGACGATAAACCCCGTAAAGTTAATCTCGTCAACACGGCATAGCGCCGAAGAATAACTGAAAGTAAGGAAAACAATTATGCGTAAATTAACTGCACTGTTTGTTGCTTCTACCCTGGCTCTGGGCGCTACCAGCATGGCGTTCGCTGCGGATACCGCGACCACGACCGCAGCACCTGCTGAAGGCAAGATGATGCATCACAAAGGCAAGCCGGGTATGCATCACGACATGATGTTTAAAGACCTGAACCTGACGGATGCACAGAAACAGCAAGTGCGTGACATCATGAAAAGTCAGCGCGACCAGATGAAACGTCCGCCGCTGGAAGAACGCCGCGCAATGCATGACATCATTGCCAGCGACAGCTTCGATAAAGCGAAAGCCGAAGCGCAGATCGACAAAATGGCCGAGCAGCACAAAGCCGGTATGCTGGCCCGCATGGAAACTCAGAACAAGATCTACAACATTCTGACCCCGGAACAGAAAAAGCAATTTAATGCCAATTTTGAGAAGCGTCTGACAGAACGTCCGGCGCCAGAAGGTAAAATGGCTCCGCCTGCTGAATAACAGCACAACATATTAAGACCGCCGGAAACCTGTTCACAAAAGCGCATTCGCTGTGGACAGGTCCGGCGGTTTTTTCTTTCACACCCTCTTGTCTCGCGCTGCCATCACGGTATGCTCCTGTAGTCGGTTCAGAGAATGCTTAACAGAGTCAGGGCGTTAGAGTTTTTTTCACCATGAGCCTAAGGCCCCTTTGCATTGCTGCCGATAATACGTCTGTGATTACCTAACGATAACAATCAAGACAGCGACGCTATTGATATTGTCGCTCTGGTGCGATTGCGCCTTTCAGGAGTGGTGATGGAGTTTTTTGATATCCGCAAAATGCCGGTGAATCTCTGGCGTAATGGCGCGGGTGAAACCCGTGAGATTTGTTGCTTTCCCACTGCGACCCGTGATTTTCACTGGCGCGCCAGTATTGCTTCTATCGCCAGCAACGGCGAATTCTCTCTCTTTCCCGGCGTCGATCGGGTGATTACCCTGATTGAGGGCGGCGAAGTGACCCTCGATGCGGGCCAGACCTTTTGCCATACCCTGAAGCGTCACCAGCCATTCAGTTTTGCGGGCGACCATCCGGTGAAGGCGAAGCTCACGGAAGGGCAGATGTCGATGGATTTCAATATCATGACGAAGCGCGATCGCTGCAAGGCCAACGTGCGGGTGGCGGATCGTACCTTTACCACCTTCGCCTCGCGCGGCGGTGTGGTGTTCGTTCTGAGCGGTGCCTGGCAGTTGGGTGACAAATTCCTCACCGCCGATCAGGGCGCCAGCTGGCAGGATGGCATTCACACCCTGCGCTTACTGGAATCAGAAGGAACGCTGCTGTTCAGTGAGATTACGTGGCTGCCGGGTCACTCAGTTCAATGATTTCATACTGCCCGGAGAGCAGCGGCTTACAGAGAATTTTGTAGCCGTCCTGATCAAACCCGGCAGGCGTGCGCAGCAGGGCCGCGGCGTCGTTTAACGTGTCGACGGCCCCCAGCCACAGCCAGTTGTGAATAATGTGGTAGTGGGTGATGGCGTTGCTGGTCTCTTTCAGCGCAATGGCGCCTTGCCACGGCCAGCAGGTTACGCTGATCGCCGCCAGCCCGGCCTTTAATCTCATCTGATGATCTTCCACACTCTCCTTGCCGCAGCACGCCCCGGCGCAGCGTTTCAGCGCGGAACGAAAACAGGCGCGCCCGCGCGTAAGCGACTCCAGACCTAATAACCCGTAGCAAAGTTTCTCTGCATCAGCGAGAGATTGCAGCGCCTGCAACGCCGCACGGCGGTTGGCAAACAGGCCGTATAAATTCGGCGCGTGGGAGAAATCAATCTCACGGGCGTAAACCACCTGCGGTTTGCCGTCGGTGATTTGCAGCGAGCACAGCTGGCGGTTGCGGCGCAGGCGTTTATTGAACAGCGGCTGCTGTTCTTTGATCAACCGGGCTTCGAGCAGCAGCGCGCCCAGCTCCCCGGCGGTTTGCGTCCAGGTGATGCGCCGCGACTGGCGCAGCATCGCGGCCTCGTCGGGCGTGCGTAAATGCGATAACACCCGGCTGCGGATATTGACGCTTTTACCGATATAGAGCGGCATCGCTTCGCTTTCGCCATGAAAGAAATAGACGCCAGGCTGTTTCGGCAGTGCCTCAAGCCAGGGGCGAAGATGTTCGGGATATTCGTAGATAGCCCCCGCTTCAAATTCAAGACGCGGGGCAGATTGACGCCTGCTCACAAAAGACTCCTGATACTGTTCAGGCATACAGTGTAGCAAAGAGTGAGTGGTTAAAAAAGAGGCGGCTTCGTCTGGCGGGCTGTGTGCGTAGGGCTTACGGCCATCGCAGGGATAAAAACAGCCGGGTAAGCGTAGCGCCACCCGGCAATGCGCTTGGGGAATCAGCGTTTCCAGAAGTCGTCGAAGATGGTAATCGGCGTGCGTCGCTTGTGCTCGGTTTTCAGATACCAGCCTTCAATAGTGCGGGCGATACTCTCATCAAGCGTTTTGCCTTCCAGATAATCGTCGATATTGTCGTACGTCACTCCCAGCGCCGCTTCATCCGGCAGGGAAGGGCGATCGTCTTCCAGATCGGCGGTCGGCGCTTTCTTATAGAGGTGCTCCGGGCAGCCCAGCGCGGCAAGAAGTTGCTTACCCTGGCGTTTATTGAGGCGGAAAATCGGGTTGATATCGGTACCGCCATCGCCGTATTTTGTGAAGAAACCGGTGACCGCTTCCGCCGCATGATCGGTGCCGACCACCACGCCTTTGGTCATACCGGCGATGCTGTACTGGGCTTTCATGCGCTCGCGGGCTTTTTCGTTGCCGCGAATGAAATCGCTCAGCTCAATGCCGGCCTCGCGCAGCGCCTGTTCGCTGGCTAATACCGCGCCTTTGATGTTCACGGTGAGCACGCGATCGGGCTGGATAAAGGAGATTGCATCCTGGCAATCCTGCTCGTCGGCCTGAACGCCATAAGGCAGGCGCACGGCGATAAACTGCAGCGCGTCGTCACCCGTTTCCTGACGTAATTCTGAGATCGCCTGCTGGCACAGTTTACCGGTCAGGGTAGAGTCCTGACCGCCGCTGATGCCAAGTACCAGTGACTTCAGGAACGGATACGTTTTCAGATAGGATTTCAAAAAATCGACGCTGCGGCGGATTTCTTGATGAGCATCTATCGCAGGCGTTACGCCAAGCGCATGAATAATCTCTTGTTGCAGAGCCATTACGCCCTCCATTAGCAAAAACGAAGCAGAATGAGTATCCGTTAAAACTAACCCTTTGGGCGTAAAACGACAAGGATCACAGTTTCGAGTGAGGCAAATTGCGACGATTTAGCAGGTTATCGTTGTTTTATTAGAATTTTCCGAAAAACATCCCGCTTCGCAGACAAAGTTGAAGAATCGAATTTTTTATCCCATGCTTAGATAACACGCTGATAAACAAGAGGACGGAAAATGAACAAGAATGTAGCGGGAATTTTAAGTGCAGCGGCGGTATTGACTATGCTGGCGGGCTGTACAGCTTACGATCGTACAACCGATCAGTTCACACAGCCGGTAGTTAAAGATGTGAAGAAAGGGATGAGCCGTGCGCAGGTAGCGCAGGTGGCTGGCAAACCTTCTTCCGAAGTCACTATGATCCACGCACGTGGGACCTGCCAGACCTATATTCTGGGTCAACGTGATGGTAAAGCAGAGACCTACTTTGTGGCTCTGGACGATACAGGACACGTGATCAACTCAGGTTATCAGACCTGTGCTGAGTACGACACCGACCCACAGGCACCTAAGGCGCAATAACCTGCTTGCCTGAGCGATGTAACAAACCGGCCAATGTGCCGGTTTTTTTATGCCTGCAATAATCTTATTTCTTTGCGCGAATTATTTGCCTAAACTGTGAGGGCAGTCAAAACGACAGGTCAAGGAGAGACAATTGTGACTCGTGCTGAATTATCCGCTCCCTATGCCTTGCCGTATACTCCATTCAATGACAAACAACAGTAACACTCACCAGCGGGCTGAAGGGCGATGGTGAGGGTCATACAAGAGGGAAGTTGCTATGGAAAAGAAACATATCTACCTGTTCTGCTCTGCGGGCATGTCAACGTCACTACTGGTTTCCAAGATGCGTGCGCAGGCAGAAAAGTATGAAGTTCCTGTCGTTATCGAAGCGTTTCCCGAAACGCTGGCAGGCGAAAAAGGTCAGGCCGCGGACGTGATTTTACTGGGTCCACAGATTGCGTATATGTTGCCAGAAATCCAGCGTTTATTACCGAACAAACCTGTAGAAGTGATCGATTCTGTGCTGTACGGCAAAATTGATGGTTTAGGTGTACTTAAAGCTGCAGTCGCCTCAATTAAAAAAGCTGCCGCTAATTAAAATTTAAATTTTTCCCGTCAAAGAGTTATTTCACACACTTACGCCGCAATATTTGTTGCGGCATTTAAGGGTAATTTCTATGAGTCAAGTTATTAGCTCTCTTGAAAAGGTACTCCTTCCTTTTGCTGTTAAAATAGGAAAGCAGCCCCACATTAATGCGATTAAAAATGGCTTTATTAAATTAATGCCATTGACCCTGGCCGGCGCCATGTTCGTATTAATTAATAACGTCTTTTTAAGTTTTGGCGAAGGCTCGTTTTTCTATTCTATGGGCATTCGGTTAGACGCTTCCACCATTGAAACCCTGAATGGCTTTAAAGCCATCGGCGGCAACGTGTACAACGGTACGTTGGGCATTATGTCGCTGATGGCGCCTTTTTTCATTGGTTCTGCGTTAGCGGAAGAGCGTAAAGTCGACCCAATGGCAGCCGGTCTGCTGGCGGTGGCGGCCTTTATGACTGTAACACCTTACAGCGTTGGTGAAGCCTATGCCGTCGGTGCAAACTGGCTGGGCGGTCAGAATATTATTTCCGGGATGGTGATTGGCCTGATCGTGGCGGAAATGTTCACCTTCGTGATTCGTCGCAACTGGGTCATTACCCTGCCAGATAGCGTGCCGTCTTCCGTATCGCGCTCTTTCTCGGCATTAATCCCAGGCTTCCTGATCCTGTCCATTTTCGGTGTGCTCTCCTGGCTGCTGGCCAACCACGGCAGCAACTTCCACCAGATCATCATGGACTCTATCTCCACGCCGCTGGCATCAATGGGCAGCGTAGTGGGCTGGGCTTACGTTATCTTTAACTCCCTGCTGTGGTTCTTCGGCGTGCACGGCTCACTGGCGCTCACCGCGCTGGATAACGGCATCATGACCCCATGGGCGCTGGAAAACATCGCACTGTATAACCAGTACGGTTCCGTAGAAGCGGCGATTGCTGCCGGTAAAGAGTTCCACTTCTGGGCGAAACCGATGCTGGATTCCTACATCCTGCTGGGTGGTTCAGGGGCGACGCTCGGTCTGATTATCGCTATCTTCATCGGCTCACGTCGCGCGGATCATCGTCAGGTAGCGAAACTGGCACTGCCATCAGGTATCTTCCAGATTAACGAACCGATTCTGTTTGGTTTGCCAATCATCATGAACCCGGTCATGTTTATCCCGTTCGTTCTGATTCAGCCGATTCTGGCCGCCATTACCCTGGCCGCTTACTCGATGGGTATTATCCCGCCGGTAACGAACCTGGCACCGTGGACGATGCCAACCGGTCTTGGCGCCTTCTTCAACAGTAACGGCAGTATCGCCGCACTCTGCGTGGCACTGTTCAACCTGGGTGTATCGACGCTGGTTTACCTGCCATTCGTGGCGGTGTCGAACAAGGCTCAGGCGGTCATTGATGAGCAAGAAAGCGAAGAAGACATCGCTAACGCACTGAAATTCTAAGAGGTCCGGCGCGGGGAAACCCGCGCCTGTAAAAGGAGATAAATGATGTTTGATTTGGATACTATCGTGGCAGACGAGGCCGTTGAGAACGATCTTGAAGAAGTAGTGATGGGGCTTATCATTAACTCCGGACAGGCACGCAGCCTGGCGTACGGCGCACTCAAACAAGCCAAGCAGGGCGATTTCGCCGCAGCGAAACGCATGATGGATCAGTCGCGCACGGCGCTGAACGAAGCACACCTGGTACAAACTAAGCTGATTGAAGGCGACCAGGGAGAAGGTAAAATGAAGGTGAGTCTGGTGCTGGTTCACGCCCAGGATCATTTGATGACCTCAATGCTGGCTCGCGAGCTGGTTGCTGAGCTCATTGAGCTTCACGAGAAAATGCAATAAGTCAGGCCGCCGGAGGTAAACACGATGGAAATTAAAACCGCACTTGAGCAGCAACTGTTTAACGGCAAGAATTTTCACGTGGTTATCTACAACAAAACGGAAAGCGTGAGCGGTCTGCATCAGCATGACTACTACGAGTTCACGATTGTTCTGACCGGGCGCTACTACCAGGAGATCAACGGCAAGCGCGTGCTGCTGGAGCGCGGCGACTTTGTCTTTCTGCCGATGGGGTCGTATCACCAGAGCTTTTATGAATTCGGGGCGACGCGCATTCTGAACGTCGGTGTGAGCAGACGTTTCTTCGAGAAACACTACTTACCCCTGGTGCCATTCTGCTTCGTGGCATCGCAGGTGTATCGCATTAAAAACGAGTTTATGACCTGGATCGAAACGGTTATCGCCTCGCTGAACTTCCGGGACAGCGAATTCGATGAGTTTATTGAAACGGTCACGTTTTATGTGATGAACCGCCTGCGCCACCATCGCGATGAGCAGCAGGTGATCGATGATATTCCGCAGTGGCTGCGGACTACCGTAGAGTTAATGCACGACAAACATCAGTTTGGCGATAATGCGCTGGAGAACATGATTGCCCTGTCGGGTAAATCGCAGGAATATCTCACCCGCGCCACCCAGCGTTATTACCAAAAAACACCGGTGCAAATCATTAACGGTATTCGTATTAATTTCGCCAAAAAGCAGCTGGAAATAACCAATTATTCGGTCACCGATATTGCTTATGAATCGGGTTACAGTAGCCCGAGCCTGTTTATTAAAACCTTTAAGAAATTCACTTCATTCACGCCTAACAGCTACCGTAAAAATTTAACGGTAATGAATAATTAATTGACTCACGGCGAAGTAGCTCGCCAGGAATATTGACTTAAACGCTTGCCCAAAATAGCGGGAATGCCACGCTATACTTTGCAGGCGGTTAACCTGATACGCTAAGGGAGATATTATGCAAAAGAAATTGAAAGTCGTAACCATCGGCGGCGGCAGCAGTTATACCCCGGAATTGCTCGAAGGTTTTCTGAAACGTTATCATGAACTGCCGGTCAGCGAATTATGGCTGGTGGATGTGGAAGAAGGGCAGGAGAAACTCGATATTATTTTCGAGCTGTGCCAGCGCATGGTGCAGAAAGCCGGTGTCCCGTTAACCGTACATAAAACGTTAGATCGTCGTCAGGCGCTGAAAGATGCCGACTTCGTGACCACCCAGCTGCGCGTGGGCCAGCTGAAAGCCCGCGAACTGGATGAGCGTATTCCGCTGAGCCACGGTTATCTGGGGCAGGAAACCAACGGTGCGGGCGGTCTGTTTAAAGGCCTGCGCACCATTCCGGTGATTTTTGACATCATCAAAGATGTGGAAGAGATCTGCCCGCAGGCGTGGGTGATCAACTTCACCAACCCGGCCGGGATGGTCACGGAAGCGGTTTATCGCCACACCGGATTCAAACGGTTCATCGGCGTGTGCAACATTCCGATTGGCATGAAAATGTTTATCCGCGATGTGCTGAAATTGACCGACAGCGACGATCTCTCCATCGATCTGTTCGGCCTGAACCACATGGTCTTTATCAAAGATGTGATCGTCAACGGAGAGTCACGCTTTGCCGAACTGCTGGACGGCGTGGCCTCGGGCCGACTGACCGCCGGCTCGGTGAAAAACATCTTCGATCTGCCGTTCAGCGAAGGGCTGATTCGCTCCCTGAATTTGCTGCCATGCTCGTATCTGCTCTACTACTTCAAGCAGAAAGAGATGCTGGCCATCGAAATGGGCGAGTATTATAAAGGCGGGGCTCGCGCGCAGGTCGTGCAGAAAGTCGAAAAACAGCTCTTTGATTTGTATAAAGATCCTCATCTTAACGTCAAACCGAAAGAGCTTGAGCAGCGCGGCGGGGCGTATTACTCCGATGCGGCCTGTGAAGTCATTAACGCCATTTACAATGACAAACAGGCTGAGCATTACGTGAACGTGCCGCACCACGGGCATATCGACAACATCCCGGCAGACTGGGCGGTTGAAATGACCTGTATTCTTGGGCGCGACGGGGCGAAACCGCACTCTCGCATCACCCATTTCGACGACAAAGTGATGGGCCTGATTCACACCATCAAAGGTTTCGAAATCGCAGCCAGCCATGCGGCGCTGAGCGGGGAATTTAACGACGTGTTGCTGGCCCTGAACCTGAGTCCGCTGGTCCACTCCGACCGCGACGCAGAATCCCTGGCCCGCGAAATGATTCTCGCCCATGAAAAATGGCTGCCAAACTTTGCGGCCACGGCTGAGAAGCTTAAACAACGCTGAGAGGAACAGAGATGGAAAATCTGTTGATCGTGAATGCCGATGATTTTGGACTCTCCAAAGGGCAAAACTACGGCATCATCGAAGCCTGTCGCCACGGGGTGGTCACATCGACCACCGCGCTGGTCAACGGCGAGGCGATTGAACATGCCGCAGCGTTAAGCCGCGATCTGCCGAAGCTGGGCGTAGGGATGCATTTCGTGCTGACGCTCGGGATGCCGCTCTCACCCATGCCGGGGCTAACGCGCGACGGGGTGCTGGGGAAATGGATTTGGGAGATGGCGGAGCAGGGCGCGCTGCCGCTCGACGAAATCGCCCGCGAACTGGATTGTCAGTTCAATCGCTTCGTCGATCTCTTTGGCCGCGAACCGACGCACCTCGACAGCCATCATCATGTGCATATGATCCCGGCGATTTTCCCGTTGGTGGCCGAATTTGCGGCGCGTAAAGGTGTGGCGATGCGTGTGGACCGTCAGGTGCTGGCCCTGCACGATTTGCCGCTCGGCCGTGCGCCGACTACCGAGGGTTTCAGCAGCGAGTTCTATGGCGATGCGATCAGCGAAGCGCTGCTGTTGCAGGTACTGGATGGCTCGGCTTCGCGCGGTGAACGTTCGCTGGAGATCATGACGCACCCGGCGTTTGTCGATAATACGGTGCACAAAAGCGCCTATTGCTGGCCGCGTCTGGCGGAACTGGATGTGCTGACGTCGCCCTCGCTGAAGTATGCGATTGCGGAACGTGGGTATCGTTTAGGGACATTTAGCGATTTGTAAAAATAGCCGGGTAGGCATCAGCCTACCCGGTAGTTTGTTATGCCGGAATCGCTGAAATTTTAGCGCTTCGTGACCACACCCGGTGCGCCGCCATCAGATCGAACAGCTGATCCATAAACGGTGCGCCGACTTTATCTCCCTCGACAATCCCTTCCTCACCTTTTTCTGCCACTTTCAGCAGCGATTTAAACTGACGCGCATCGCCCGCCAGCGCGACAGGTTTCAGGTGTTTATAGGCCTCCAGCAGATAGTAGGCCGCATCGCCATTGGTGAGCAGGCTCTTAATATCGCCGCCCGGCACAATCACGGCATCCACGGTGAGGGACGGTGATCCGGCGAACGTCGCGGCGACGGGCAGGACAGAGCCATCGTCAGCCTTCACTTCGCCCATGCGGGAGTAGAGCAGTTTCGCGTGCACGCCTTTCGACTTCAGCGCTTTCAGGATCGCCAGCACATCTTTGGCGATGGGTTTGTCGTTAAGCAGTACCGCCACCACGCGGCCCTTAATCGTTCCGCCCGGCACCGCATACAGGCTCAGGGAGGCATCTTTTTTCAGGCCGTTAACCTCTTTCGGCGGCGCCGTATTGCGCTGCTCATCGGTGAGGGTTAGCCCTAAATTATCCGCCACGCCCTGGGCGAGCTTAATGTCGATATGCGCCAGGTGATCGACCACCCGTTCACGAATGTATTCACGCACCACTTTGCTTAACTCAAAGCTAAAGCTGCCGATGATATGTTCCTGCTCAACGGGCGTCTGACTGTTCCAGAACAGGCGAGGATGGGCGTAATACTCGGCAAACGATGGACTGCGCTCGCGGATTTTGGTCCCTTCCACCCGCTCCTGATAGGACTCGAAGCCACCGCGTTTTGGCCCTGGCGGGGTTTCGCGCGGCCAGTTGTCGTTGATCGAGTTCGGTTCATAGTTCGCCGGGTTGGTGTCGATATCCTGGCGGTGCATCCCGTCGCGCTGGAAGTTATGGTAAGGACAGGTCGGGCGGTTAATCGGAATTTCGTGGAAGTTCGGCCCACCGAGACGGCTGATTTGCGTGTCGGTATAGGAGAACAAACGCCCCTGCAGCAGAGGATCGTTGGTGAAATCCAGCCCTGGGACGATATGCCCTGGATGGAACGCCACCTGTTCGTTTTCCGCAAAGAAGTTATCCGGATTGCGGTTGAGCACCATTTTGCCCACCAGCTGCACGGGCACCAATTCTTCGGGGATCAGTTTGGTAGGGTCGAGCAGATCAAAATCAAACTTGAACTCATCCTCTTCCGGAATCAGCTGTAGCCCCAGTTCGTATTCCGGGAAATCGCCCGCTTCGATGGCTTCCCACAGTTCACGACGATGGAAATCGGGATCGCGCCCGGTCAGCTTTTGCGCTTCGTCCCACACCAGAGAGGCTTTACCCGCTACCGGCTTCCAGTGGAAACGTACGAACGTTGCTTTGCCTTCGGCGTTAATCAGGCGGAAGGTGTGAATGCCGAAGCCTTCCATGGTGCGGTAGCTGCGGGGGATACCGCGATCGGACATCGCCCAAATCACGTTGTGCAGGGTTTCCGGCTGGAGCGAAACATAGTCCCAGAAGGTGTCGTGGGCACTTTGCCCCTGCGGAATAGCCCAGTGCGGCTCAGGTTTGACCGCATGGACGAAGTCCGGGAACTTGTGGGCGTCCTGAATGAAGAACACCGGGGTATTGTTGCCGACAAGGTCAAAAATACCTTCTTCAGTATAGAATTTGGTGGCGAAACCACGGATATCGCGCACGGTGTCGGCTGAACCGGCGCCGCCCTGTACCGTGGAGAATCGCACGAAGACCGGGGTCACTTTATCCGGGTCGGAGAGGAAATCCGCTTTGGTAATATCGCTCAGGTTTTTGTAGGGCTGGAAATAGCCATGGGCGGCAGAACCGCGGGCGTGAACGATACGTTCCGGGATTCGCTCGTGGTCAAAGTGGGTGATTTTCTCCCGCAGGATAAAATCTTCCAGTAGGGTCGGGCCACGGCTTCCTGCACGCAGGGAGTTCTGGTCATCGGCGATGCGCACGCCCTGATTGGTGGTGAGCGGGAAACTCTCGCCGCCTTTGCGATGCGGCTCCAGTGAATGCAGTTTTTCGTTGCCCGTATCCGGGGATTTGAGGCTACCCGGCGCGGTAGGTTGCTCTCCTGGGGCTGACGGCGACGGCGAAGGGCGATGGGAGCCATCTTCCGGGGCCAGCGAGTCCATACCGGGTTTTGATTCTTCGTCGCCATGGATCGGTGACTGATGATGTTTATCGGTCTTGTCTTTTTGATGCGACATTGCACTCGTCTCCTGGGTTTCATTGCTGAAATACGGTCGTTGTGGCGAAAAGCCCCATTAACTATAGAACAATGTGACAAACAACCTGCCAGACTGAGACTTTTCGGGTTAAAGGCACCGCGAGAGCGGGCATACCGCATCCAAAGCGCGACGCGTCAGGGGGGAATCGGCTATGATAGGAATTTCCTGCTTCCAGAATTTGCTTTAGTGAACCAGTGCTTATGAAACCATTTCGTCAACAAAACCGTCGTGTCATCAGCTACGTACCCCGCGTCGAACCAGCGCCGCCAGACCATGCCCTGAAAGTGGATGGTTTTCGCGACGTCTGGCAGCTGCGGGGAAAATACGTGGCCTTTGTCCTGATGGGGGAGCATTTTCGCCGTTCCCCGACGTTTACGGTTCCGGAATCGGCCCAGCGCTGGGCCATGCAAATCCGCCAGGATGGGGATATTGAGTAAACGCACCCAATAAAAAAACCGCCAGAGGCGGTTTTTTTATTGGGTGCGGTAAACGATTAACGATGCGCCAGTTCGGCGTTCTCATCGCTATCGAGGACAGCTTTGTCGGTCTGCTTCAGCCACTGGCTGGTGAGCGTCCCGGCAGTCATAGAACCGTTGACATTGAGCGCGGTACGGCCCATGTCGATCAGCGGTTCGACGGAGATCAGCAGCGCGACCAGCGTCACCGGCAGGCCCATCGCAGGCAGCACGATCAGCGCGGCGAAGGTGGCACCACCGCCAACACCGGCCACACCGGCGGAGCTTACGGTGACAATACCGACCAGCGTTGCAATCCACATTGGGTCGAGCGGGTTAATCCCGACGGTAGGAGCAACCATGACGGCCAGCATTGCCGGGTACAGACCCGCACAGCCGTTCTGACCAATGGTCGCGCCAAATGAGGCGGAGAAGCTGGCGATTGACTCTGGTACACCCAGACGACGGGTCTGCGCTTCAACGTTCAGCGGAATAGACGCGGCGCTGGAGCGGCTGGTGAAGGCAAACGTCAGCACCGGCCACACTTTGCGGAAGAATTTCAGTGGGCTAACACCGTTCACACCCAGCAGAATGCCGTGGACGACAAACATGATCATCAGGCCGAGGTAAGAAGCGACCACGAAGCTGCCCAGTTTGATGATGTCCTGCAGGTTAGAACCGGCAACCACTTTGGTCATCAGAGCCAGCACACCGTACGGCGTCAGCTGCATAACCAGACGCACCAGCTTCATCACCCAGCTCTGCAGGGTGTCGATGGCGGTCAGTACGCGCTGGCCTTTTGGCGCATCGTCTTTCAGCAGTTTCAGCGCGGCCACACCCAGGAAGGCAGCAAAAATCACGACGCTAATAATGGACGTCGGATTTGCGCCTGTCAGGTCGGCAAACGGGTTTTTCGGCACGAAGGAGAGCAGCAGCTGAGGCACGCTCAGATCGGCCACTTTACCGGCGTAGTTGGTCTGAATAGCGGCCAGGCGCGCGGTTTCCGCGGTGCCCTGTACCAGACCTTCTGCAGTCAGGCCAAACAGATTGGTGACCAGCACACCGACCAGCGCGGAAATAAGCGTGGTGAACAGCAGAGTGCCGATAGTCAGGAAGCTGATTTTACCCAGCTGAGAGGCGTTATGCAGACGGGCAACCGCGCTCAGAATAGAGGCGAAGACCAGCGGCATGACGATCATTTGCAGCAGCTGTACATAGCCGTTACCGACCACGTTAAACCACTGAATAGAATCTTTCAGAACCGGGTTATCAGAGCCGTAGATCGCCTGCAGTGCCAGACCAAATACCACACCCATTCCCAGACCGACGAGTACTTTTTTTGCCAGACTCCACTGCTTGTGACGCGTCTGCGCCAGCAGCAATAGCAAGACAACGAACACCACAATGTTCGCGATAAGTGGAAAATTCATCCCCGTTCTCCTGATTTATAATCCGACCGGTATATTCCGATCATGTTGGCGCAAGATTATCAGAAGTGTGATGTGGCGCTTATATCCAAATGGAATGGATTATGACAAATGCAACTATTTTGTCTGTTTATTGTTCAATCTGGTGATGAATAAAGCGATTGAACTGAAATTGCAGGGAATTGATCATGTGTGAAGACCAGCGAACTGCACCATTTTCGGGCAGGGTCTGAGGCATCCAGACGGAATAGGCGAAGAGCGCCATGCACAAGACGCGCTCCAGCTGGTTGCCTTTTTGCGGGGCCAGAATCGGAAAACGGAAACGCCAGCGGCAGGGCCAGAGCAGCGGAACGCCGGCGGGGGTTAACATATCGGCCAGAATATGGCTTAGGTAGCCGAGCACCATCCCCTGAATCGCGTCGGCGGGAACAATCCAGCTTTCGGGGATCTTAAGATAGAAAAAGGTCAGCAGAATAAAGACCGCCAGCAGGCTATGGGTGAACCCGCGATGACCGAAGGCTCTGGCGATGGGTTTGGCGATCCATTTCAGGCGCTGGCCGAGAAATGACTTGGGATGATCAATATCTGGCAGTAAACAGGTGAGGACCGCAGAAGGAACAATATGCCACCAGTCGCCCTGTGCCAGAACAGGTGTAAGCTCAGCGTTTTTGGCAAACACTGCGCAGGCAATAGAAAAAAGGAGGTGGCCTTCCGCCGTCATGATAAAACCCACGAAACTGTCAATTCATACAGTATAGGGTTTTTGTACAGTAGGCGGAAGAGGTTACGGTGTAACTCTTTGTCACAAACTGGCGCTAGCGCGCCAGCCAACCCCCATCGACGGCGAGCGTATAGCCATTGATATAGTCAGAGGCGTTTGAGGCAAGGAAAACCACCGGGCCTTGCAGGTCTTCAGGATTTCCCCAGCGCGCAGCAGGGATACGATCCAGAATCTCTTTACTGCGCTGGTCGTCGTCACGTAACTCTTGGGTATTGTTGGTCGCCATGTACCCCGGTGCAATCGCATTGACATTGATCCCGTGCGCTGCCCACTCGTTTGCCAGCAGGCGCGTAATCCCTACTACACCGCTTTTCGAGGAGGTATAAGACGGGACGCGGATCCCGCCCTGGAAGGAGAGCATCGAGGCGATATTCACAATTTTGCCGCCTTCGCCCTGAGCAATAAACTGACGCGCAACCGCCTGAGAGAGGAAAAAGACCGATTTCAGGTTCAGGTTCATTACGTCATCCCAGTTTTTTTCGCTGAATGACAGGGCATCTTCCCGACGGATGGTTCCGGCGTTGTTGACCAGAATATCGACACGGCCCATTTCGGCGACCGCTTTTGTCACAATCGTTTCAATCGCGTCCTTCTGGCTAAGATCGGCCTGAATCGCCATAAAGCGGCGGCCCAGGGCTTTGACTTTTTTTGCAGTCTCTTCGGGGATTTTACGGTTCACCCCCACGATGTCACATCCCGCCTGCGCCAGTCCCAGCGTCATTCCCTGGCCTAAACCGGTATCGCAGCCGGTGACGATGGCTACTTTTCCCGCCAGATTAAAGGCATCCAGTATCATATCAACCTCAGAGTGTAGGGTTATTGTCATTCTGAAGATAAGAATAGGAGCCGCTGGCAGGAATTACAAATAAAAATGAAATGATGTTTCAAAAATATTATGGTGGTCATGTTTTCGGGCAACAGGGCGTTGCCCGAACCTAAGGGATTACCCGCGCAAATGCTCTGCGGTCAAATCGGCAAGGGTGGCCAGTTTGACGTCCGCCAGTGCAAAGCGTGGATCGTGCTGGCCTTCTTCGGCAGGGACCACAATGGAGCGCATACGGGCTGCTTTCGAGGCAATCATGCCGTTAACAGAATCTTCCAGCGCCACGCACGCGAGTGTGTCGACGCCCAGTTTTGCAGCGCAGTCCATATAAACCTGCGGATGGGGCTTGCTGTAGGGCAGTTTTTCCGCCGAGGCCAGCGCGTCGAAGCTGTCGCGCAGGTCGAACATCTCCAGCACTTTTTCCAGCATGTGCAGCGGTGATGCGGACGCCAGGCCCACTTTCAGGCCCTGAGCTTTACACAATGCGACGGCTTCGCGCGCGCCCGGCAGCAGGGGGCGGCTCTCTTCAACGAGGGTGATGGCGCGGGTGATAATGCGGTCGGTGACGTCCTGACGGCTTGGGCCATTCCACGGCTGGTGGGCAAACCACAGCTCAACAACCATATCAATGCGCAGCCCCAGCGTATCCGGCAGCTCGTTACGGCGGCTAATATCCACGCCAATGCTGGCCATAACATCCAGTTCGGCACGATCCCAAAGCGGTTCGGAATCGATTAACAATCCATCCATATCGAAAATGGCAGCAACAATCTGGCGAGGGGTCGTCATAACGCTATCTCCATTCATACGTTTTCAGCATAAAGTCACTCTAAAGTTAAGCAGCAATTTAGCATAATTGGCCTTAAAGAACGGGCGAAATTCGTAAGCAGAAGGTAAACTTAGGCTCTAAGTGAGCGTCTTACTGAAGGGGAACTGATGACGTATCAACAAGCTGGACGCATCGCGGTGCTAAAACGTATTGCCGGATGGGTAATTTTTATTCCGGCGGTGATTTCCACGCTAATCTCCGTGCTGAAATTCATGTACGAGCACAGCGAAAAGCAGGCAGGTATCAATGCGGTTATGCTTGATTTTGCTCATGTTATGATTGAGATGATGCGCTTTAACACGCCATTTCTTAACTTCTTCTGGTACAACTCGCCGACGCCCGATTTTCACCAAAGCCTGAACATCGCGTTCTGGATAATCTTTGCGCTGATCTTTATCGCGCTCGCCCTGCAGGCCTCTGGCGCACGAATGAGCCGTCAGACGCGTTTTTTGCGTGAAGGGGTGGAAGATCAGCTGATACTGGAACAGGCGAAGGGCACTGAAGGGCTGACCCGCGAGCAGATTGAATCGCGAATCGTGGTTCCGCATCACACCATTTTGCTGCAGATTTTCCCGCTATACGTACTGCCGGTGATTATCATCGTCTGCGGTTACTTCTTCTTCTCGTTACTCGGTTTTCTGTAACGCGCTGCGGGTGGCCCTGGCCACCCGTATACGCTGTTACGCCGCTAAAACACGCTCCAGCGCACGTTGCGCATTCACCAGATGTTCACCGCCAAACAATATCGCACGGTTCAACAGGGTATAGAGCTGGTAGAGAGGCTGTCTTTCGAGGAAGCCTGACGGCAGAGGCGAAACGGACTGATAGCCGTCGTAGATTTGCGGAGGCTGTTCCGGATGCAGCGGCAGCATAGCCAGATCGCATTCACGGTCGCCCCAGTAGCAGGCAGGATCAAAGATATAAGGCCCGTTCGGCCCCAGCGCACAGTTTTCTGACCACAGATCGCCATGTAACAGCGACGGTTGCGGCTGGTGAGAAGCCAGGCGCTGCTGGACATGCTCCACAATCGCATCAATATTGCCAAACTCGAGCCCTTTCTCCGCCGCAAGCTCCAGCTGCCAGCCGATGCGCTGCTCGGCAAAGAAGGTGGACCAGCGACGCTGCCAGGCGTTGGGCTGAGGGGTCGTCGACAGGTCATTGTCAAAATCGAGACCAAACTGTGGCTGATCGCTCCACTGATGCAGGCGGGCAATCTGTTGACCTAATAAAAAGGCGTTGTGCGCGTCCAGCGGACGGGCAGGGAGATAATCCATCACCAGAAAGCTGTAATCGCGATCGCTGCCCAGCGCCCAGACCTGCGGCACGGAGACGGTTTTGCTGCGCGACAGTAATTCCAGCTGATCGGCTTCGGCGGTGAAGATGGGAAGCAATTCCCGTTCATCACATTTCACGAAGAAATCGCGTCCCGCGAAGCGCAGATGCCATGCAGCGTGGATCTCACCGCCTGGCAGCTCGTTACGCTGCTCGATCTCCCCGTCGCCCAGTTGCTCGTTTAAAAGATGACTGATAGCCTGCCACATGATGATTCTCCCATGTTGTCCGCCAGATCATAAAGTTAGCGCATAAACGCTGTTCAATAATACGAGCTAACGCACACCTGAGCCGTCAGGATCACTTTAGGGCATTTATTGTTCTCTTTTTTGCCACTCTTCCCAGGTTTTCACGTCGATGTCTGCTTGTTTACCGATCGCACTCTCAATCAGACCGTTTGCCAGCGCTTTCACTTCATCAACGCTGAGGGGACTGATCAGCCCGAATGTATTCGTGCCCAGATCGTGGACGTTGCCTTCGTCATCCGTCAGCGTCAGCAGGAAGCCGCCACGCGTCAGGTGGTTAGTGATCTCGTTGAGTTCTGTCAGCGAGTCTTCATGAAATTTGATGGTCACGACGTAGCGGGTGATGTCACCACTGCTCATATTTCACCTCTTTGTTATCTTGAAAGTTTTCTTAGCATAGCCGATCGCGCCAGTTTGGCGACTTAATGCGCTTCCCTCCGTTATGGAGGGAAGCCATTTTTAGCTCTGGGAAAGGTAATTCACGATTTTTTGCGTGTCTTCGAGGGAGCACAGGCGCGTGCCGTGATTAATGGTGGCCGCGCTACCCGCCGCGACGCCGTAGCGCGTCATCTCCAGCAGCGATGCGCCTTGCGCCAGTTTTAAGGTCATCGCACCGACCATACTGTCACCGGCACCGACGGTGCTCTGGCTTTTCATCGGCGGTGGAACGACCTGCACCGAACCGGTTTCATCGACGGCGAGGGCACCCTGCGGCCCCAATGAGACCACCACGCGATGCGCTTTCCCGCTGCGCACCAGCTCCTGGGCGGCGGAGCGAACATCATCGGGCTGCGTTAACGGGCGCTTGACCAGCGCGCTCAACTCTTTTTGGTTCGGTTTGATCAGTTCCAGACCGCCGGACTCCAGAGCGGCAGTCAGTGCATCGCCCGAACTGTCGACGATGCAGCGCAGGCCTTTTTCTTTCGCCGCGCGTATCAGCTGGGTCAGTTTTTCACATTGCACGCCAGGGGGCAGGCTGCCGCTAATCACCAGCAGGGCACCGCTTTCAATGGCGAGCACTTTCTGTTCCAGCTGGCGGAATTCATCGTCATCCAGCATGGCGCCGGGCATGACGAAACGGTACTGCTCGCCGCTGGATTCGACGTGGACATGCAGGTTCTGACGCGTCCAGTCTTTTGCGTCGACGGTATCGACGGCCACCTGTTCATCCGCCAGCAGCGCCACCAGATGTTCACCGGTGGCACCGCCCGCCGGGAAGATCGCCGTGGCTTGACCACCAAGATGGGTAATGGCGCGCGCCACATTAATCCCCCCGCCGCCAGGCTCGAAGACGGGCGTGCTACAGCGGAGTTTACCTTCAGGATAAATCTGCGGCGTGAGGGTGGCGCTGTCGAGGGAAGGGGAGAGCGTCAGTGTATAAATCTTGACCATTGTGACCTCCTTTTAGCATTGGCTCAGGTAAGCATGGCACAAAAGGCGAGAAGGGAAAGTAAATAACAGTATGATTTTAAATATAAATGTTTAGACGTTCTGTGCGTTTTTAATATGAATTAATTAACGATTTGAGATCGTTCTTATTCAAAAAATGAAATAAGAAATCATTGCTATGTTATATGAGCCTTTTTATAATTTGTTACCTTTCTATGGATGCCTTGTCATTGATCCTCAAGAAAGTTTCCGAGACCGTGATGGTCTCTTTTTTTGTTGTACGGACTCCTTTATAAATGAAGCTCTTGAAGACAGTACCTGCCGCATTGATGCTGGCGGGTGGCGTGTTTGCCTCGATGTACGCAGCCGCTGACGATACCGTTTTTACTGTCATGGATGACCCATCCACTGCGCAGAAACCGTTTGAAGGTAACCTTAACGCGGGCTATCTGGCGCAATCAGGTAACACCAAAAGCTCCTCCCTGACCGCAGACACCACGATGACCTGGTACGGCAATACCACCGCCTGGTCCCTGTGGGGTAACGCCAGTAACACCTCATCTAATGACGAGCGCTCCTCTGAGAAATATGCAGTGGGTGGCCGTAGCCGTTACAACATGACGGATTATGACTATCTTTTCGGCCAGGCAAGCTGGTTAACTGACCGCTACAATGGCTATCGCCAGCGTGACGTCTTCACTGCGGGTTATGGTCGTCAGTTCCTGAATGGCCCGGTCCACAGCTTCCGTTTTGAATTCGGTCCGGGTGTACGTTACGACGAGTACACTGACGGCGATACCAAAACGCAGCCGCTGGGTTATGCATCCGGCACTTATGCCTGGCAGTTCACCGATAACGCTAAATTTACCCAGGGCGTCTCCGTGTTTGGGGCTGATGATACGACACTGAACTCTGAAACCGCGCTGAACGTGGCGATCAACGAACACTTTGGTTTAAAAGTGGCGTACAACGTGACCTGGAACTCGGAGCCACCGGCTTCCGCACCAGAACATACCGATCGCAGAACGACCGTTTCTTTAGGCTATAAAATGTAATATTCGCGGGCCGATATATTATCGGCCCGTATTTTTATTTTAACAAAGCGTGCTATTAAATATTGAACAGCGTTTTAAATTAATACCTCCGCGTTATTCTCCATAATTTCTTCATAATTCCCCTCGGCGATATACATTCAATTTATTTGACACGATTTGATAAATAAATTGACTAGGCAAAAGTGTGATCCAGATCTACACTGTGAGTACAGGCATTAATTGCCTCACGTTGTACTGCATTAATTCAGATATAGAGAAGAATCATTATGAATAAAATCAAAAATGCTGCAGCAGCAATGGTGCTTTCCGCACTGTCATTTGGTGTATTTGCTGCTGATTCAGTAACCCAACCTGCCAGTGACACCACCAATCAAATCGGTATCACCCGCGCTTCTGATGTTGAAGCGGGTTCTAACATCGCGCCGGGCTCTCAGTCTACCGGTCAGTCAATGAATGACGCCTTTGATGTGCACAAACTGGTTGCGGGTGAGTGGTCTTAATATTATTGGATCACACCAGCAGTGAAAAAACCGGATGATGATGTACCGGTTTTTCGCATTATGCGAACCTGAAAATTATTTTATGTCGGAAACAGCGCTTACAGGCGAATGGACAATATTGCTGTCATATTAATAAATGCCGCACCACTGCATGTTACTCACTACACGTCACTAACGTGAATTAATACCCCAGCACACTACACGCCCCAGATCATTGCTGCCCAGCGTAATAAAAGCATCGCACCGCAGATGGCGATTAATACCACCACCATTTTCCAGTGTTTTTGTGCAAAGCGTTTTGTTGGCATAACCCGTTCCCTCGTCAGTTGATAACGTGAGTCTATCAAAAGCTGTTATGCAGTGTCAGCCTTGGGGGTCAAAACCAGTGAAACTTATCAGCCAGGATCATGACCAGCGCCGCTGCTGAAACAATATTCAGTACCACTACAGTTCTACTGGAAACATTCATGTAACGCCCCTTACGTTGTCAGGACCAGTTCAAGATTAGCTCAGCAAAACGGGATTGCGAGCGCTACCCCCTAAAACTCATACAAATGTATGAGAGACATCAATCTGGTCGCAGAGGGTGCATTCACCCTTTTTTTAGTGTTACCATCAGGGTGCAGAACGTAAATCAGCCTTTGTCTGATTCGTCACTGTTCCAGACTGCGAGCCAATTTGACGATTGTTGGTCAGATGGTGTTGCAATCTATTGATAAAATACGATTATTTTCTTTGTATATGCTCTTATGTGTGGGGCATCACTGCAAATAAGGATATAAAATGCCTGTAATTACTCTTCCTGATGGCAGCCAACGCCATTACGACCACGCCGTTAGCCCGATGGATGTTGCCCTGGACATTGGTCCTGGACTCGCAAAAGCGACCATCGCTGGCCGTGTTAATGGTGAACTGGTTGATGCCTCCGATCTGATTGAAAACGACGCTCAGCTCTCCATCATTACTGCGAAGAACGATGAAGGTCTTGAGATCATTCGTCACTCTTGTGCACACCTGTTAGGCCATGCCATCAAACAGCTCTGGCCAAACACCAAAATGGCGATCGGCCCGGTGATCGACAACGGCTTCTATTATGACGTTGACCTTGACCACACCCTGACCCAGGAAGATATCGACGCGCTCGAAAAACGTATGCACGAGCTCGCCGAGACCAACTACGATGTCATCAAGAAAAAAGTCAGCTGGCACGAAGCGCGTGAAACCTTCGTGAAGCGTGGCGAGAACTATAAAGTTTCTATTCTTGATGAGAACATCGCGCATGATGACAAGCCTGGCTTGTATCATCACGAAGAATACGTCGACATGTGCCGTGGACCGCACGTGCCGAACATGCGTTTCTGTCATCACTTCAAACTGATGAAAACCGCTGGCGCTTACTGGCGCGGCGACAGCAACAACAAGATGTTGCAGCGTATTTATGGTACCGCGTGGGCAGATAAGAAGGCCCTGAGCGCCTACCTGCAGCGTCTGGAAGAGGCCGCAAAACGCGACCACCGTAAAATCGGTAAGCAGCTCGACCTGTATCATATGCAGGAAGAAGCGCCGGGTATGGTCTTCTGGCATAACGACGGCTGGACTATCTTCCGTGAGCTGGAAACTTTCGTGCGCTCCAAGCTGAAAGAGTACCAGTATCAGGAAGTGAAAGGCCCGTTCATGATGGACCGTGTACTGTGGGAAAAAACAGGCCACTGGGACAACTACAAAGATGCGATGTTCACCACCTCTTCTGAGAACCGTGAATACTGCATCAAGCCAATGAACTGCCCGGGCCACGTTCAGATCTTCAACCAGGGTCTGAAATCCTACCGCGATCTGCCGCTGCGTATGGCGGAGTTCGGTAGCTGCCATCGTAATGAGCCATCAGGCGCACTGCATGGTCTGATGCGTGTTCGTGGCTTTACTCAGGATGATGCGCACATTTTCTGTACCGAAGATCAGGTGCGTGATGAAGTCAACGCCTGTATTCGTATGGTCTACGATATGTATAGCACCTTTGGCTTCGAGAAAATCGTCGTCAAACTCTCAACTCGTCCGGAAAAACGTATCGGTAGCGACGAGACCTGGGATCGTGCAGAGGCGGATCTGGCAGTTGCGCTGGAAGAGAACAATATCCCGTTTGAGTATCAGGTGGGTGAAGGCGCATTCTACGGTCCGAAAATTGAATTTACACTGTATGACTGCCTCGATCGCGCATGGCAGTGCGGAACAGTCCAGCTGGACTTCTCCTTGCCGCAGCGTTTAAGCGCCTCCTATGTGGGCGAAGACAACGAGCGTCAGGTGCCGGTAATGATTCACCGTGCAATTCTTGGGTCTATCGAACGCTTTATCGGCATTCTGACTGAAGAGTTTGCAGGCTTCTTCCCAACCTGGCTCGCGCCGGTGCAGGTCGTGGTCATGAATATCACCGATTCTCAGGCCGATTACGTTAAAGAATTGACGCAGAAACTGCAAAATGCGGGCATTCGCGTAAAAGCGGACTTGAGAAATGAGAAGATTGGCTTTAAAATCCGCGAGCACACTTTACGTCGGGTACCTTACATGTTGGTCTGTGGTGATAAAGAGGTGGAAGCAGGCAAAGTTGCCGTTCGCACCCGCCGTGGTAAAGACCTGGGTAGCCTGGACGTAAGTGAAGTGATTGAGAAGCTGCGACAAGAGATTCGCAGCCGCAGTCTTCAACAACTGGAGGAATAAGGTATTAAAGGCGGAAAACGAGTTCAAACGGCGCGCCCGAATCGTATCAACAGCGAAATTCGCGCGCAAGAAGTTCGCTTAACAGGTCTGGAAGGCGAGCAGCTTGGTATTGTGAGTCTGAGAGAAGCTCTGGAAAAAGCTGAAGAATCCGGAGTAGACTTGGTCGAAATCAGCCCTAACGCCGAGCCGCCAGTTTGTCGTATCATGGATTACGGCAAATTCCTCTATGAAAAGAGCAAGTCTTCTAAGGAACAGAAGAAAAAGCAAAAAGTTATTCAGGTTAAGGAAA